>QWCV01001468.1_pt1 | contig 22490 bp, 16 predicted proteins | sample 1972621 | NCBI WGS metagenome assembly QWCV01 (sample SAMN09866699, study PRJNA288562) | Human gut metagenome isolate pre2_stool, whole genome shotgun sequencing... | isolation source: gut | host: Homo sapiens | place: USA: California | reverse complement strand
AACAGATGCATATAGTTGGTGGTCTTATATGGGACATGCTAGAGAAAAAAATGTAGGATGGAGAATTGATTATTTTATTACATCTAAAGATATTGAAAAAAATATAAAAGATGCAGTAATATATACTGAGGTATTTGGAAGTGACCATTGTCCAGTTGGATTAGAAATAGAAATTTAAATTTTTGTAATTAAATTAAAATGTAGAGAAAAAGAAAGGAATAATAAATATGAATGAAATAAAGAAAAATCTTTCGAAATGGATGTATTACTTTTTACTTGGAACAGCAATAATTATTGTATATAAATTTTTTGATAATTTTACTGCAATTGGAGGAGTAATAGGAAAATTTTTTAATGTAATTGCACCATTTATGGCTGGAGCATTATTAGCATATTTGTTGTACATACCAGCTTCTAGAATTGAAAAAAGGTTTTCAAAATCTAAAAGAAAACTAATAAAAAAGAAATCAAGAGGTTTAAGTGTATTTATAACATATTTACTAGCAATATTAGTAATCATATTATTAGTTAATGTTATATTACCAGTTGTTATAGATAGTATTATTGAATTAGTAAATAACTTTCAAGGATATTGGAATACAGCTATAGAAAAATTAAATGCATTACCAGAAGACTCAATATTAAAAAGTCAACAAGTAGAAGAGGTAATAAAAAGTATAGGGGATGCAATTCAAAATATAGATTTAAAACAATATGTGAGTACTGAAAGAATAACAGGTTATATAAAAAGTGTTTTAGGTGTTGCTAGTGGAATATTTGATGTGTTTGTATCAATAGTAGTTTCAGTATATATATTGTTACAAAGAAATCAAATCTATGGATTTTTTAATAAATTAACAATGGTTATGTTTGATAAAAAGACATGTGATAAAATTGGTGAATATATAGATAGTACAAACAAAATATTCTTTAAATTTATTAGCAGTCAAGTAATAGATGGAATTATAGTTGGAATTTTGGTTACCATTGCGATGAGTATAATTGGAGTTAAATATGCTGTATTATTAGGATTTATGATAGGATTATTTAATATAATACCATATTTTGGAGCAATAATAGCTGTTGCAATAAGTATTTTAATTACACTCATTACTGGTGGTATATCACAAACTTTAATAATGGCAATTGTAGTAATAGTATTGCAACAAATTGATTCAAATATAATAAATCCTAAAATAATAGGAAATTCATTAGAAATAAGTCCACTACTTGTAATATTTGCTGTAACTGTTGGAGGGGCATATTTTGGTGTTTTAGGAATGTTCTTAGCAGTGCCTGTTGCGGCTGTATTAAAGATCTTGATAAACGATTGGTTAGAATTTAAAAACAACAAGAAATATGCCTAAAAAGTATTGAAAAAAAAGTAAAAAAATGTTAATATTATCTCATGCTAAAAAATTTTTAGCATGAGATTTTTTGTCTATGCAGTTTCAGAAGCATAAGATAAATTTAAAATAAAAAATTCAGTCAAATTAATTTTGGTCGCTTTTGTCACTAAATTACAATCAAACAAAAAATAAGCACACATCAAGTTGTAAGTTTTTACTGTGCTAAAGAAAGAGAGGTGAAGAAGTATAAAAATTCTTTATAAAGGTAAAATATAACTAGAAAGAGGTAATAAAATGAAACAGGATATGATTGTAAAAATAGAAAAATATTTAGATAAATTACAACAAAAGCCAGTAACAATACAACAAGATGGATTTTTAATTAATCAATTTTTTATGGAAAAAATGATGTATAAAATTCAGAATGATACTCTAAATTTAAGAGATGAAATGAAAGAAGTGTATATATCATTAAATTTAAATCAAGTATATCAAGTAGAAATTGGCGAAAACAAAATGATTTTATTCTTAGACAATGATACCAGAATACAATTAAATTAAAAAATTAAGATTTTCTTTTTCGGAAAATCTTAATTTTTTTTAGTTGTGTTTTTCATTTATAGATGCTTTGTCAGTGTCATCAAGATTTTCTAAACTGAATCTAAGTAAAGAAATAATTGTTTTGTTAAAAGAAAGCTTTTTCAAATCAGCTAAATTTTGTACATCTTCAACAATGTCTTCTGGCAAACGTAGAGTTTTACTAACTCCGCTATGATTTTCTGGTATTTTTAATTTGTTCATGTCATTCCTCCTTATGCAATAATTTTACAACATAAAAAGAAATAAATATGCACCCAATTATAGGTGCATATTATATTCAAAGCAATTTTTTATTTTTTCTTTTTTATTATAACTGATATTAATATAATAACTAATATTACAGCAATAATTGCAAATACTCCAGTCCATCCTAGAATAGCAACGATTTTACTACCTAAAGACATTATAACACCTGCTAATAATACACCAAGAGTTACTGCAAATATACTTGTTTTAAAATCAAGCTTTAAGAAACTTGCTGCTAATGTTCCAGTCCATGCTCCTGTTCCAGGTAAAGGGATTCCTACAAATATTAGTAATGCCCAAAATATACCACGATTTCCAGCTGATTTTTTTAGTTTTTCTCCACCTTTTTCACCTTTTTCTAAACACCATGTGAAAAATTTACCTATTATTTTTTTATCTTTTCCCCATTCAAGAACTTTTCTTGCAAATAAATAAATAATAGGTACTGGAAGCATATTTCCGATAATTGCTATTGGATAATATAAAAATATATTTAGTCCAAGACTTTCTGCTATAGGTATTGCACCTCTTAATTCAACTATTGGAACCATTGAGATTAAGAAAACTAAAATATATTTTACTACTAATGGTAAACTTGCCATGTTTTTCCTCCTTAAATAAAACTTATTCTATTTTACTATAACATATAAAAAAGTCAAGAATATAGAACAAAATTATTGACAAATATAGAAATTTTATGTTATCATTAAAGAGTATGATTTTATAAAAATGGATTTTTGTGCCATTTTAAAATAAACATACTTAATTCACAATAGTTAAAAATTAGAAAAATAAGAATTATAGATATGAAAGCAAAGAAAAGAAATTGTGGAAGCAGACAATTTTCAGACCTTTGTGGAAATATTTATTAAGAAGAGATTTTTCTAAAAAAAATAAAATTTAAATCTGCTTAATATTTTTTAAGGAGTGATTTATTTGGAAATCAAAGACGTAAAGTTCGGAAGAACAACTCGTAAAGACTTTTCAAAGGTTGGGGATTACATAGAAATGCCAAACCTAATCAAAGTTCAAAAAGATTCTTATGACTGGTTTATAGAAGAAGGACTTGGAGAAGTATTAAAAGATATTTCACCAATCATAGACTACACAGGAAACTTAGTTCTAGAATTTTTCGATTATTACATGGAAGAAAAAACAAAATACACTGAAGAAGAAGCAAAAGAAAGAGATGCAACATATTCAACAAGATTACACGTAAAAGTAAGATTAATAAATCGTGAATCAGGAGAAATCAAAGAACAAGAAATCTATTTAGGAGATTTTCCACTAATGACAGAAAGTGGAACATTTATAATAAATGGAGCAGAAAGAGTTGTAGTTAGCCAGTTAGTACGTTCACCAGGATGCTATTATGATGAAGTATTTGATACAAAAACAGGAAAGAAAACATACACATCAACAGTAATGCCATTAAGAGGAGCATGGATAGAATATGAAACAGACGGAAATGACATGTTCTGGGTACGTGTTGATAGAACAAGAAAATTACCTGTAACAACATTATTAAGAGCTCTTGGATTAATCTCAGATGACCAAATAAGAGCATTATTTGGAGAAGAAAACCTATTAGAAACAACAATTCAAAAAGATCCAATAAAAACTGGAGAAGAAGCATTAATAGAAATTTACAAAAAATTAAGACCAGGAGAACTACCAACAGTAGAAGCTGCAAGAAGTTTATTTAATGGATTATTCTTTGATAATAGAAGGTATGACTTAGCAAAAGTAGGAAGATTCAAATTTAACCAAAAATTAAGCATAGCAAACAGAATAAAAAATCAAGTAGCATTTGAAGATATCATGGACAAAGAAACAGGAGAAGTATTTGTTACAGCTGGAGAAATAATAACACCAGAAGTTGCAGAAGATATTCAAAATGCAGGAATAAATATAGTAGACATTAAATTAGGTGACAAAAAAATAAGAGTAATAGGAAATGGAATAGTAAATATCCACAAAGTATTACCAAATGTGGATTTAAGTAAGCTACATTTCAAAGATGAAGTAAATTATGAAGTATTAAAAAATATAATTGAAAATACAAGTGAACAAGATTTAGTAAAAGTTATAGAAGAAAGATATGAAGAATTAGTACCAAAACACATAACAACAGAAGATATAATTGCTTCAGTAAATTACTTACTAAACATGTATCATGGATTAGGGAAAAAAGATGATATAGATCACTTAGCAAATCGTAGAATAAGATGTGTAGGAGAATTATTACAAAATCAATTTAGAATTGGTTTAACAAGACTTGAAAGAGTAGTTCGTGAAAGAATGACAATACAAGACTTAGATGTTATAACACCACAAACATTAATAAACACAAAACCAATAACATCATCAATAAGAGAATTCTTTGGAAGTTCACAATTATCACAATTCATGGATCAAACAAATCCACTTTCAGAATTAACACATAAAAGAAGAATTTCAGCATTAGGACCTGGAGGTCTATCAAGAGAAAGAGCTGGATTCGAAGTACGTGATATTCACTATACACATTATGGTAGATTATGTCCAATAGAATCACCAGAAGGACCAAACATTGGATTAATCTCAGCATTATCATCATTTGCAAGTATTAATGAATATGGATTTATTGAAACACCATATAGAAAAATTGATCCAGAAACACATAGAGTAACAGATATTGTAGAATATATGAGTGCAGACGTAGAAGATAATTACATAATAGCACAAGCTTCTGAACCAATGAATGAAAATGGAGAATTTATAAATAAACGTATTCGTGTAAGACATAGAAATGAAATCGTAGAAGTTGATAAAGAATTAGTACAATATATTGATGTATCACCAAAACAATTAGTATCAATTGCTGCTGCAATGATTCCATTCTTAGAGAATGATGATGCTAAAAGATCATTGATGGGTTCAAACATGCAACGTCAAGCAGTTCCATTAATGACAACAGAAGCTCCAATTGTAGCAACAGGTATAGAATACAGAGCTGCAAAAGATTCAGGAATATTAGTATTAGCCGAAGATGATGGAGTTATCGAAAAAGTTACAGGTGATAGTGTAACAGTTAAATATAATAATGGAAAAACAGTTATCCACAAATTGCGTAAATTTAAAAGAACAAATGGTGGAACATGTATAAATCAAAAACCAATTGTTAAAAAAGGTGAAATTGTTAAAAAAGGTGATGCTATTGCCGATGGGCCATCAACAAAAGATGGAGAAATGGCATTAGGTAAAAACATGCTTGTTGCATTCTCTACATGGGAAGGTTACAACTATGAGGATGCTATATTATTAAATGAAAGATTAGTACAAGAAGATGTATTCACATCAATACATATAGAAGAATATGATTGTGAATGTCGTGATACAAAACTAGGTGCAGAAGAAATAACAAGAGATATTCCAAATGTTGGTGATGACTCATTAAAAGACCTAGATGAAAACGGAATAATAAGAATAGGTGCAGAAGTTAGACCTGGAGATATCTTAGTTGGTAAAGTAACTCCAAAGGGAGAAACAGAGTTAACTGCAGAAGAAAGACTACTTCGTGCTATATTTGGTGAAAAAGCTAGAGAAGTAAGAGATACTTCACTACGTGTACCACATGGAGAAGCTGGAACAATTGTAGATGTTAAAATATTTACTAGAGATAATTCAGAAGAATTAGGCCCTGGTGTAAATCAAGTAATTAGATGTTACATTGCTACAAAGAGAAAAATTTCAGTTGGTGATAAAATGGCTGGACGTCATGGAAACAAAGGTGTAATCTCAAGAATATTACCAACAGAAGATATGCCATTCTTACCAGATGGAACACCAGTAGATATATTATTAAATCCATTAGGTATACCATCACGTATGAACCTTGGACAAATCTTAGAGGTTCACTTAGGTGGAGCAGCAAGAGCACTTGGATGGAAAGTATCTACACCTGTATTTGATGGTGCCGCAGAAAAAGAAATAGAAGAATTATTAGAGCAAGCTGGCATGTCAAAAGATGGAAAAACAACACTATATGATGGTAGAACAGGTGAACCATTTGCAAGCCCTATAACAGTAGGTGTAATGTATATGTTAAAACTACATCACTTAGTTGATGATAAAATACATGCTCGTTCAACTGGACCATACTCATTAGTAACACAACAACCACTTGGAGGTAAAGCTCAATTTGGTGGACAACGTTTCGGAGAGATGGAAGTTTGGGCATTAGAAGCATATGGTGCAGCTTATACATTACAAGAAATCTTAACAGTAAAATCAGATGATACTGTAGGACGTGTAAAAGCATATGAAGCAATTGTTAAAGGTGAAAATATTCCTGAACCAGGAGTTCCAGAAAGCTTTAAAGTATTAGTAAAAGAACTTCAAGCTTTAGGATTAGATATAAAATTATATTCTGATAATAATGAAGAACTTGAACTTAAAGAACATATCGAAGATGGAATCGATTATGAAGAAACATCAGGAAAAACTCTAACAGAGGATGATGTTTTAATACATGAAGACTTAGAAGATGGTTATTCAGAAGAAAATGAAGATATGATTGATGATGAAGAAGATAGTGACGAATTATTTGATGATGATGATTTAGATGATGAAGAGAGCATCTATGATAGTGATTTAGCTAATGATAATCTTGATAATGATGAAAATATTATAGAATAAAATGAATTAAATCAGGCATCTTACGTCGTTAATTCAAAATTAATTTAATAAATTTTAGAAAGGTACGAACTTCATTAAAATATGTACAGCAGTGTAAAGTTTGAAACTTGTTCTAAAATGCCCAAAAAATTAGAGAAGGGGGACATCTAATAAAGATGGATGAATTAGAGATATTCAACAAAATAAAAATAGGAATTGCATCAGATGAAAAAATAAGAGAATGGTCAAAAGGTGAAGTAAAAAAACCAGAGACTATAAACTATAGAACACTAAAACCAGAAAAAGATGGTCTATTTTGTGAAAAAATATTTGGACCAACAAAAGACTGGGAATGTCACTGTGGTAAATATAAAAGAGTAAGATATAAAGGAATAGTTTGTGACAGATGTGGTGTTGAAGTTACAAAAGCAAAAGTAAGAAGAGAAAGAATGGGACATATTGAACTTGCTGCACCAGTTGCACATATTTGGTATTTCAAAGGAATACCAAGTAGAATAGCTTTAATGCTAGATATTTCACCAAGAAATCTTGAAAAAGTAATATATTTTGCTTCATATATAGTAACAGATAAAGGAACATCAGGATTAGAAAAATGCCAAATTTTAAACGAAAAAGAATATCATGAAGCAGAAGAAAAATATGGTAGAAAATCATTTAAAGCAGAAATGGGAGCTGAAGCAATAAGAAAACTATTAGAAGAAATAGACTTAGAAAAATTAACAGCTTCAATAGAAAAAGATTTAGAAAATGCAAGTGAACAAAGAAAAGCAAAATTAATAAAAAGATTAGATACTGTAGAAGCATTTAGACAATCTGGAAATAGACCAGAATGGATGGTAATGAATGTAGTTCCAGTAATTCCACCAGATTTAAGACCAATGGTACAATTAGATGGTGGTAGATTTGCTACATCAGATTTAAATGACTTATATAGAAGAGTAATAAACAGAAATAATAGATTAAAAAGATTACTTGAACTTGGAGCACCAGAAATCATTGTAAGAAATGAAAAAAGAATGTTACAAGAATCAGTTGATGCTTTAATAGACAATTCAAGAAGAGGAAGACCTGTTACAGGAGCTGGAAATAGACCACTTAAATCATTATCAGATTTATTAAAAGGAAAACAAGGTAGATTCCGTCAAAACTTATTAGGAAAACGTGTTGACTATTCAGGACGTTCAGTAATAGTTGTAGGACCAGAATTAAAGATATATCAATGTGGACTTCCAAAAGAAATGGCTATCGAATTATTCAAACCATTTGTAATGAGAGAATTAGTTGGAAGACATTTAGCACATAATATAAAAAGTGCAAAAAGAATGGTAGAAAGATTAAGTCCAGAAGTATGGGGAATACTTGAAGAAGTAATTAAAGACCATCCAGTAATGCTTAACCGTGCTCCAACATTACATAGACTTGGAATTCAAGCATTTGAACCAGTTTTAGTAGAAGGTAGAGCAATAAAACTACATGCGTTAGTATGTGAAGCATTTAATGCAGACTTCGATGGTGACCAAATGGCAGTTCATTTACCATTAACACCAGAAGCACAAGCAGAATCAAGATATTTAATGCTTGCAACAAATAACTTATTAAAACCACAAGATGGTAAGCCAGTAGCTGTACCAAGACTAGACATGATTTTAGGAAGTTATTATTTAACAATGACATTAGATGGTGAATTAGGAGAAGGAAAATACTTCAAAGATCCTGATGAAGCCTTAATGGCTTACCAAAATGAAGCAGTTGGAATACATGCAAAAATATTTGTAAGAGTAACTAAGGAAATAAATGGTGAAATGAAAACTAAAAAAATTCCTACAAGTGTTGGTAGAATAATATTTAACCAAGGAATACCACAAGACTTAGGATTTATAAATAGAGAAGAAGATCCATTCCAATATGAAATCGACTTCCCAGTAATGAAGAAAACAATGGGAACAATAATTGATAGAGTAATTGAAAGACATGGTTTAACAGAATCAGCAGAAGTAATAGATTATATTAAATCACTAGGATTCAAATATTCTACATTAGCAGGTATTACATTCTCAGTAGCAGATGTTGAAGTACCAGCAACTAAAAAGGATATATTAGCTGACGCAGATAAACAAGTTGAAAAAGTTAGAAACCAATATAGAAGAGGTTTAATAACTGATGACGAAAGATATCAAGCAGTTGTTGGTATTTGGGAAAAAGCAACAAATGATGTAAGTAAAGCAATGGAAGAAAACTTTGATGATTTGAATCCAATATACATGATGGTTAAATCAGGAGCCCGTGGTAATATGAACCAGTTAAGACAAATTGCTGGTATGCGTGGACTTATGGCAAGTACAACAGGTAAAGCAGTTGAAATACCAATCAAATCATGTTTCCGTGAAGGTCTAGATGCCCTAGAATACTTCATTTCTTCACATGGTGCACGTAAAGGCTTATCAGATACAGCTTTAAGAACAGCTGACTCTGGATATTTAACAAGAAGACTTGTAGATGTATCACAAGATATAATTGTTAGAGAACATGATTGTGATACACATGAAGGATTAATGCTAGAAGATATTAAAGATGGAAATCAAATAGTTGAGAAATTAGAAGAAAGACTAGAAGGAAGATATCCATTAGATGATATTACAAATCCTGAAACAGGAGAATTAATTGTAGATAGAAATACAATGATTAACAAAGACATCGCAAAACAAATAGTTGATGCAGGATATACACAAGTATTTGTACGTTCTGTAATTGGATGTAGAAGTAAACATGGTGTATGCCAAAAATGTTATGGTATGGGTCTAGCAAGAAGAGAATTAGTATCAATTGGTGAATCAGTTGGTATTATAGCAGCACAATCAATTGGTGAACCTGGTACACAGTTAACCATGAGAACCATTCACTCTGGTGGTGTTGCAGGTGTTGCAGATATCACTCAAGGTCTTCCAAGAGTTGAAGAAATCTTTGAAGCTAGAAAACCAAAGGGTGTTGCAGTAATTACAGAAATTGATGGTAAAGTTAAAATTTCAGAATCTAAAAAGAAATTGGAAGTTATTGTTACTTCTAAAGATGATTCAAGAACATATACTATACCATTTGGATCTAAGTTAAAAGTTAGAGACGGAGATGAAGTAAGAGCAGCACAACCACTTATAGAAGGTTCAATAAATCCTGCTGAAATTTTAGCAATAAAAGGACCAGAAGGAGTTTATGAATATGTAATTTCTGAAATTCAAAAAGCATATAGAAGCCAAGGTGTTGATATTAATGATAAGCACGTTGAAGTAATCGCAAGACAAATGCTTAGAAAGGTTAGAGTTGAAGATAGTGGAGATACAGATATGTTCCCAGGAACTTTAATTGATATGTATGAATTTGAAGACAAAAATAAATTAGTTGAGCAAGAAGGCAGACGACCAGCAACAGGTAAGAGAGTATTGCTTGGAATTACTAAAGCTTCACTTGCAACAGATAGTTTCTTATCAGCAGCATCTTTCCAAGAGACAACAAGAGTATTAACTGAAGCAGCTATTAAAGGTAAAGAAGATCATTTATTAGGATTAAAGGAAAATGTAATTATAGGTAAACTTATACCGGCAGGTACAGGTATGAAGAGATATCAAGATGTTACAATTAAAGTTGAAGGTGAAGAAGAGAACATGCCAACAGAAGAAAGTGTTCCTGAAACACAAGAAAATATATAGTTAAAAAAGGAACAAAAAAATTGGAAGGGTACATAATTTACGTTTATTAAAATGTAAATTATGTACCTGTTTTTTTGATACTATTGATAAGACAAAAGAAATATGGTAAATTTATAATGAGGGGATTAGTATGGAAGAAAAGAAGGAAAAATTAGAGTATTATAGAGAACTACTAACAAAGAATCCAACACCATTGGAAGCATTCTATTTATCTGAATATAGAAAAGAAAGATTAGAGACATTATATGTTCAAAAAAACATGATGACCGCAACAATTTTAAGTTTATGTAAAAAGAAAAAAATTGAATTGAATATGGAGGCAAGAAAAAAAGTTAAAATAACATTTAAAAGTAATGATACCTTTGATTTAGATGATAGTGAATTTAATATATATGAATTATTAAAAGAGATTTCTGGAAAAAATAAAGAAATCGAAATTGAAAGGTTAAGAGATATTTGTAAAGACAACGCTATATTTTATACTGAATCAATTAATAGGTTTGTAGATGAAATTATAGACGACTTATATAAACGTAAATTGATAGATAAAAATAAAGAAAGAAAATACAAGAAATATTCTAGAATAGATGAAAAAGGTATACTATTTAGATATATTTATCGATTGTTTGGGATAAAAAATAAAGATGAAATAGAAGTTTTAACAGATAAAGGGAAAAAAGAAAAGGAAAAATGGAAGAACTTAAAAATGTATATTCAAAATACTTATTTGTTAGATGAGAAAGATATGAAGGATTTTGCTATATGTGAAAATTATTTGATATATGCGACAGTGTTTGGGATTTCAGACAAAATAATAAAAGAATTTGAAAAGTATTATTCAAAAGCATTTAAAGATGCAAACTGGAATGATAATGAAATAAAGGAAAAATATCCATTAATATATTATATATATAATCCAGAACATAATCGATTATGGGAGGATGACAATAGTATAAATCCAGTATCAATAATTAGTAAAGAATTAGAACAAGCATACTATATAGCTGCTCGTAAACGATATAGACACTTATATAGAAGTAATATTAAGTATGCAAAAGAATTTTGGATTGAACGAGAAGATGATTAAATTGATAAGGAAAAATAGGAATCAAATTTATGCTAATGTATAAATTTGATTCTTATTTTGTGTAAAATTATTGTAGTTTATTCTGATATCGTTTTTTATGAAAAAAATTATATATGTAGTAAGCACAAAAATTTTTCCATTCTTTAAATGCACAATACTTATCAACAAATGTAATAACAAAACTTTCTAAATATTTTGGTAGAAAAAAAGTTAAGGGCCACATGTGTTTTAAAATAATATCCTTTTCTTTATCATTAAAAGAAAAGAGTTGATTAGCATTATTTAGTGCTATTTTAGGATGATTTTTAATATGATTTTTTGGTCTTGTAAATTTATTTTCACAATCATAAAAAAATAAATCATGTAATAGTCCTGCACGTGCTGCAGAAGTATAATCAAGTTTTAAGAATTTACATACTAAATATGAATAATACGAAACAGATAAACTGTGTTCAAACCTAGTATATATGTAATGGTGTTTATATAATTTTAATTTCTGAAATGTTTCATTTTCTAGTATATCTTCAATTATGTTATAAAATTCTTTATTATGTTTCAATGTAATTCATCCTTTCGACAATAATATATTTAAAAATATTATAACATAATATAAAGGTGATGTAACTGGAAAAAGGTGCTAGAAAGCTTGACAAAAGCCACGTTTAGAAGTATACTAGAATAGTATAAAATAGCAATAATGTGACAAAATATAGTTAAAATTAAAAAGTCTTGAGAAAGGGATAAAATATGTCAGGAAGTAATAGAAAAATATTTGATAATTTAGTGTCAAGAACAAAAATATATTTAGTAATAATATTTTTATTACTTGCAATAGTATCATATTTAAAAGTAAACTTAATAATACCATCTATTATAATATATATATTGGTATTAGGATATACGTACTTTGCTAATAATAAAAGAAAAAGTGAGATATCTGAACAGTTACAAGATTTAACTTTAACTGTAGATTCAGCAGCGAAAAGTAGTTTGATAAATTCACCATTTCCTTTGATAATAATAGAAACAGATGGAAATGTTGTATGGAGAAGTTCAAAATTTATAACTGAATTTGCAAATATTGATATTAATAATTATCTTAGTGATTTAATAGTAGATGTTAAAAGTAAAATTGAAGAAAATCAAAAAAAAGATCAAAAAATCAAATCAATAGTAAAAAATATTGAAATTGGAAAGAAAAAATATAAAGTACAATGTCAATTTGCAAAAACAAAAAGAAGTGAAAGAAAAAAAGTTGCAGAATATATGGTAATTATCTATTTTATAGATGAAACAGAAAAATATGAATTAAAAAAAGAAAATGAAAATAAAAATACATGTGTTGGAATTATAATGGTAGACAATTATGAAGAAGTAATGCAAAGAGTAGATACTGAACAAAAAACACAATTAATGGCAAAAGTAGAAAATATAATATATGACTGGGTAAATGAAACAAATGGAATTTTAGTAAAAGAAGACAGAGACACATATGTATATATTTTTGAACAACGTAATTTAGATAAAATAAAAGAAAGTAAATTTGCGATATTAGATTATATAAAAGATATTGTAAGAAAAGATAAAATACAATTAACATTAAGTATTGCAATATCAAATGAAGGAGAAACTGATAAAGAAGTATATAAATCAGCAACAGCAGCAATGGACGTAATTCTTGGAAGAGGAGGAGATCAGGCTGTTATAAGAGAAAATGGAAAATATCAATTCTTTGGAGGAAAAGTAGAAGAGGTAGAGAAAAGAACAAAAGTAAAAGCAAGAATAGTAGCACATGCATTAGAAGAATTAATGTCAACATGTGAAAATGTAATTATAATGGGACATTCAAATCCAGATATAGATGCAGTTGGCTCTGCACTAGGAGTATATAGAATGGCAACAAGTTTAGGAAAAGAAGCATATATACTTGCAAATAGTGAATCAGCTTCAATAAAAACATTTGTATCAAATTTGCCAGAGGATTATAAAAATGTAATAATAAATAAAGAAACAGCTTTAGCTAGAGTAGATGCAGAAACTTTATTAGTAGTTGTAGATACACATAAAAAATCATATGTAGAAGAACCAGAGTTATTAAATAAAACAAATAAAATAGTTGTAATAGACCATCATAGAAGAGGAACAGATTTTATTGACCAAAGCATATTAACATTTCAAGAAGTTTATGCTTCTTCAGCAGCAGAATTAGTAACAGAATTAATACAATATACTCAAAATGAAGTTGAATTAACAACTTTAGAAGCAGAAGCACTTTATGCAGGAATTATGATGGATACAAAAAACTTTACATTTAAAACAGGTGTAAGAACATTTGAAGCAGCAGCATATTTACGTAGATGTGGTGTTGATATAATCAAAGTAAAAAAATGGTTCCAGAGTGATTTGGAAAGTTATAATAAAATATCAGAAATTGTTAAAAAAGCAGAAGTAATACGTGACACAATTGCAATTTCATCTTATGAAGTTCAAGAAAATGATACAAGTTTAATATGTGCAAAAGCAGCAGATGAATTATTGACAATAGGAAATATTACTGCATCATTTGTATTAGGAACAATGGAAAATCAAATTTGTATAAGTGGACGTTCAATTGGAGATATAAATGTTCAAGTAATACTTGAAAAATTGGGTGGCGGAGGCCATATAACACTTGCAGGTGCACAATTAGAAAATATGACAATAGATGAAGCTAAACAAGAATTGATTAGTAAAATTGAAGAATATTTTAGTGAAAAAGAATAGAAAGAAGGACAAAACATGAAAGTAATATTAAAAGCAGATATAAAAGGTGTAGGAAAAAAAGATGAAGTAATAAATGCATCAGATGGATATGCTCGTAATTTTTTATTTCCAAAGAATTTAGCTGTTGAGGCAAATGCTGAGAATATGAGTAAATTGAAAGCACAAAAAGATGCAACTCAATTCAGAAAAAATAATGAAAAAGAAGATGCTAAAAAGCTTGCAGAAAAATTAACTAAAATAACAGTAAGAATTGAAGTTAAAGCTGGAGAAAATGGAAAGATTTTCGGTGGAGTTTCTGCAAAAGATATTTCAGAGAATTTAGATAAACAACATCAAATAAAAGTTGATAAGAAAAAAATTGATTTGAAAGAAACAATAAAAACACTTGGAGTTCATAATGTTGACGTAAAATTATATGAGGGTGTATCAGGTGTTATTAAAGTAGACGTAAGAGGGTAACGGTTGAAAAATAATTACAATTTTGGCTGCGTCAAATTTCATTTAAAACGCGGTTACATACAAAGAGTATGCGTCCTTGCCTTTTAAATAAAATTTTCCTTGCCAAAATTTAATTCTTTTCCAACCGAATCGGTACCTTAGGAAAGGAATGAAACAAAAAATGGAATTAGGAAAAATACCACCACATGACATAGATGCTGAACAAGCTGTTTTAGGAAGTATGTTAACAGATAGAGATGCTGTAAATGCAGCAATTGAAACACTAAAAGAAGATGCATTTTATAGAGATGATAATAGAATAATTTTTCAGGCAATAGTTAATTTATACAGTAAATCAGAACCAATAGATATAATTACATTAAAAGATGAATTAGAGTCTATGGATAAATTTGAACAAGTTGGTGGATACGAATATTTGGCAAATTTGCCAGATAAAGTGCCAACAACAGCAAATGTTCAAAAATACATAAAAATAGTTGAAGAAAAATCAATACTAAGAAATTTGATAAAAACAGCTAATGAAATAATAGAACTTGGATATAGTCCAACAGAAGATGTTGAAGATATAATGGATGGAGCAGAAAAAAAGATTTTTGATATAATGCAAAGTAAAAATCAAAAAGGATATTCTCCAATAAAAGACGTATTGGTAGAAAGTTTTACCAAATTAGAGGAATTATATAATAGAAAACAACATATAACAGGTGTACCAACAGGATTTTCAGAATTAGATTACAAAACAGCCGGATTACATGGTTCTGAACTTATATTAGTTGCAGCAAGACCTGCTATGGGTAAAACTGCATTTGCATTAAATATAGCAACAAATGCAGCATTAAGAGGAAATGCTCCTGTTGCTATATTTAGTTTAGAGATGTCTAAGGACCAACTTGTAAACAGAATTTTATGTAGTGAGGCAATGGTTGATAGTAATAAAGTTAGAACAGGAAAGTTAGAAGAAGATGACTGGGTAAAACTTGCAGGAGCAATTGGTCCATTATCAGAATCGGAAATTTATATAGATGATACACCAGGTATATCTGTAATGGAAATAAGAACTAAATGTAGAAAACTTAAAATGGAGAAGAACATTGGTTTAGTTGTCATAGATTACTTACAGCTAGTACAAGGAAGTAATAAGAGAATTGGAAGTAGAGAGCAAGAGATATCTGAAATAAGTAGGTCTTTGAAGATATTAGCAAAAGAAATAAATGTACCAGTAATAGCATTATCACAGTTATCAAGAGCTGTAGAACAAAGACCTGATCATAGACCTATGCTTTCAGATTTGCGTGAGTCCGGAGCAATAGAACAGGATGCGGATATTGTTATGTTCTTGTATAGAGATGACTATTATAATAAGGAAAGTGAGAAAAAGGATATTGCGGAGGTTATAATTGCTAAACAGAGAGGTGGTTCAACTGGAACTGTCGAACTATTATGGATGGGTAATTATACTAAATTTGTTAACTTAGAAAAAAGATTTGATGATTAAGAATTCCTAAAGTTTCTTCAATCATATTCGTCACTACATTTATAATTTGTCTTTTAAGATTTTGGAGTAGAGATTAAGAGAGGATCAAATTTTATGAAACAAAAAGTAATAGAAACAATAAGAAAATATAGTTTAATAGAAGATGGAGATAAAATAGTTTTAGGAGTATCAGGTGGACCAGATTCGATATCAATGCTAAATATTTTAAAAGAAATAAAAGAGGAACAAATTATAAAATTTGAAATATATGTAGCACATATAAACCATATGATAAGAGAAGAAGCCATTGATGATGAAAAATATGTTGAAGATTATTGTAATAGAAATAATATCAAATGTTATATAAAAAGAATAGATGTAGTAAAAATTGCGAATGATAAAAAAATCGGTACAGAAGAAGCAGGGAGAAATGCTAGATATGAATTTTTTGAAAAAATATTGAAAGAAACAGATTCAAATAAAATTGCAATAGCACATAACAAAAATGACAAAATTGAAACAATAATAATGCATTTGCTTAGGGGAAGTGGACTTTCAGGTCTTAAGGGAATAGAACCAATAAGAGATAATAAGTTTATACGACCATTAATAGAATGTGAACGTAGTGAAATAGAACAATATTGCGAAGAAAAAGAGTTAAAACCACGAATAGACAAAACAAATTTTGAAAATGAATATACAAGGAATAAAATTCGAAACATGGTTATTCCGTACATAAAACAAGAATTTAATCCCAATATAGTACAAACATTAAGTAGGTTATCAGAAGTTGTTACGGAAGAGGTTGAATATGTAGATAAACAAACACAGAAAATATATCAACAAATATTAATTGAAAAAACAGATCAACAGATTGCATTAAATTTAAAAAAGTTCAATGAACAAGAAAAAATAATAAAAAGTCAATTAATATTACTAGCAACAAAACAACTAATGGGTTCTACACAGGGAATAGAAAAAATTCATATAGAAGATATAATTAAACTATGTAACAATAATATAGGAAATAAATATTTAACACCAAATAAAAAAATAAAAATTTTAATTAAAGACAAAAGAATCAATTTTATAAAATTAGAGTAAGAGTTTTATATCCGTAGAAAACTCTTAAAATCGTAATGAAAAGGACACAAAAAAGTCACGAAAAAACTATTGAAAAATGAAAAGAGATATGTTATAGTTTCAAATGAATAATAATAAAATAGGAGGAACTAGATGAAGAAAGGAATAAAAACATTAGCTATGTGGCTAATAATAGGAATAATAGTAATAGTACTACTATCATCAATAATGGAAAATAGTAGTTCAAAAATGACATATTCTGAATTAGTAACAAGTATTGAAAATAAGGAAGTTGAAAATATAAAAATTTCTGCAGATGGAAATACAGCAACGGTCAAATTAAAAAATTCAAAAATGGAGAAAGAAGTTAATGTACCAAGCCTAGACAGTTTCATGTCATATTCAGAAGAATATTTAAAAACAGGTGAATTTACATTAGAAGAAGAAAAAGAATCAATTTGGATTACAGTATTAAGTTTAATAACACCATTTGGATTACTAATAATATTCTTTATATTCTGGTTTATGATGATGAGTGGAAATAACCAGGGTGGAGCTAAAAACTTAACATTTGGAAAGAGTAAAGCAAGACTTGTAAACGCAGGAGAAAAGAATAGAGTAACATTTGACGATGTTGCTGGTGTTGATGAAGAAAAAGAAGAATTAGAAGAAATCGTAGAATTCTTAAAAAATCCAAAGAAATTTACAGACATGGGAGCAAGAATTCCAAAAGGTGTATTATTAGTAGGTCAACCAGGTACAGGTAAAACATTATTAGCAAAAGCAGTAGCAGGAGAAGCTGGTGTACCATTTTATACAATAAGTGGTTCAGACTTTGTGGAAATGTTTGTTGGTGTTGGTGCTTCAAGAGTAAGAGATTTATTTGAACAAGCAAAGAAAAATGCACCATGTATTATATTTATAGATGAAATTGATGCAGTTGGTAGACAAAGAGGAGCTGGATTAGGTGGAGGACATGATGAAAGAGAACAAACATTAAATCAGTTGCTTGTAGAAATGGATGGATTTTCAGATAATGAGGGCGTAATAATATTAGCCGCAACAAATAGACCAGATGTATTAGATAAAGCATTATTAAGAGCTGGAAGATTTGATAGACAAATAGTAGTATCAAGCCCAGATGTTAAAGCAAGAGAACAAATACTTGAAGTACATGCACGTAAGAAAAAATTATCAGAAGATGTAGATTTAAAAGTAATAGCAAAAAATACATCAGGATTTGCAGGAGCAGACCTAGAAAATGTATTAAATGAAGCAGCGTTATTAGCTGCAAGAAGAAATTATAAAGAAATTGGAATGAAGGAAATAGAAGATGCCATGGTAAAAGTTACTATGGGACCTGAAAAGAAAACAAGAGTAAGAAGTGAAAAAGAAAATAGGCTAGTTGCATATCATGAAGCGGGTCATGCAGTAGTAAGTAGATATTTACCAACTCAAGATCCAGTACATCAAATATCTATAATACCACGTGGTATGGCTGGTGGTTATACAATGTATAGACCTTCAGAAGACAAATCATTTATGTCAAAAACAGAAATGGAAGAAAATATAGTATCATTATTAGGTGGAAGAGTTGCTGAAGAATTAATATTAAATGATATATCTACAGGAGCAAGTAATGATATAGAAAGAGCATCACAAATTGCAAGAAACATGGTTACAAAATATGGTATGAGTGATAGAGTTGGAGCAATAATGTTCGGTGGGGGGCAAGGAGAAATATTCTTAGGTAGAGACTTTGCTCAAACCAAAGACTATTCAGAAGAAACAGCAGGAATAATTGATGAAGAAGTTAAAAAGATAATTGATTACGCATATAATAGAGCAAGAAATATTTTAAGCGAACATGCTGATAAACTTCATGCAGTTGCAGGAGTATTAATGGAAAAAGAAAAAATCGAAGGAGAAGAATTTGATAGAATCTTCGAAGAATAAAATTTACAATAAATTTACAAGTAATAAAAGAGCGTATTTATACGCTCTTTTGCTGTTATTACTAATGTGACTAGCAAATTTATCTATTGACAAAATTCGATAAATGTAGTAATTATATTATATGAAAGAATGGGAAAAGAGTGATGAATACATATGAGAATACAAGATCTGGCAATAATTTTTATTATAATAATATTACCGATTTCTATCGTACTGGCAGCATATACACAAAATCAAATACAAACGATAAATACACAAACATTATATGATAATAAGCTTTCAGCTGCAACATATGATGCAATAAGGGCATTTCAAATAAATACGAGTGAAAACCAATTATCAGAATTAACAAACTCAAAAACAAGGGACTTGGAAGGTTCTGTTTCAACATTTAGAAATTCAATAATGTCAACATTTTCACTTAATGGATATTCAGATGAAGAATTAAATAGTTACATACCGGCATTAGTATATACGCTATATGATGGATTTTACATATATTCACCATATAAAAATGATAATTATAGATATGATGAAGCTGGAAATAAAAAAGATAATAATGGAGAAAGAGGATATGGATTAAAACCATACATATCTTATAGTTGCAGATATGCTAGAGGAAATATTGATGTAGTAATAACGTATGCGCTAGATAATCATGTAACAGTGCAGGGAATGATAAATGGTAACTATGTAAATAAAGATGGATACTTGATTGATAATATTAAATATGAAGAATCTTCTGGTAGAGTGTGGTATAACGATGTAGAGATTACAAAAGAGCATACAAAGGAATATTTACCGATGGGAAGAGATACTTTATATAGTTATGTGAAATTAGAAGGAAAAACATATTATTATGATGCTGATAATGAAAAAATAAGAGCTAGACTAAATGAAAATACTTTAACAGATCAATATAAAAAGGGAGCTCCTAAATATGAAGATGCAGTAAAGTTTATAACAGAAGATAATACCTTGGCTAAAGACTACTATATAGATGCTTATAATTTTACTAAATGGTTTAAAGAAACAGAGTTAGTTAATTTGACATATGCAGACGCACAAGATACAATAGTTACTGAAAGTGGAGATATACAACCGCAAGAAAATGTTTGGGCAGGAGATAATACAAAAATATTTCAATTTAATAGTGATCCATCTAAGCCAGATAAAAATATTGAAAATGAATTATCTAGTTTTAATCAGCATAGATTAGCTGTAATAAGGCATAAAATTGAAGTAAATTTGGCAATTGCAATAGCCAACTATAACACATATTCAGGAGTTGCATCAAGCAATGTGTTTCAAATGCCTGATTTAAGTGAAGAAGAATGGTACAATATTATACACAATATATCATTAATAAGCTTTTTACAAGGATTGCCAATAGGTGGAAAAATATATAATGGTTATTCAATTGTTACAAATTCAGAAAGTAAAGAAGTTGTTCTTGAGCAAAATATATATATATTAGGTATAAATAAATCTGGAAAAAAGGAGTATTATAAAATTGGGGATAAAGGGCTTAAAGAAGATGCGGAAGAAGATGAAAAAATTGAAATTAATTCTGGAAATTATGCTCAAAGTGGTAATAAATATATTAGTGCTGGAAGATTAAATTTATCATTTAAGAGAAATGTAATATCAAATGAAGATCAAAGTTATTATTATTATCCTCTAAAGGATTATAATGCTTCATATAATAGCATTATAATGCAAGATAAGGTAGATACATATGATGATATATATATGTATGTCAATAGTCAAAGCACTGAGCTGAAGACAGCTTTTTATACAGCTTTAGGAAGAGAAAGAGCAAGTTTATATAAATCATGGAGTGATTATATTAAGGAATGATAAAACACAATAGAAAATGGAGGAACAAAAATGAATTATGCAGATATAAAAATAGCAGATGTAGCAAATGGAGAAGGAGTTAGAGTATCATTATTTGTAAGTGGATGTAACCATCATTGTAAAGGATGTTTTAATGCACAAGCATGGGACTTTAATTATGGTAAAGAATTTACAGAAGAAGATATAGATAAAATAATAAAAGAATTAGATCACCCATATGTAGCAGGTCTTTCAATTTTAGGAGGAGAACCTTTAGAATATCAAAATCAAAAAGGATTATTACCATTATTGAAAAAAGTAAAAGAAAAATTTCCAAACAAAGATATATGGTGTTATACAGGATATACATTTGATAAAGATGTAGTTGGAAATATGTTTAGCAATTGGAGCGAAACAAAAGAATTAATGTCGTATATAGATGTATTAGTTGATGGAAAATTTGAAGAAGATAAGAAGAATTTGAGCTTAAAATTTAGAGGTTCTTCAAATCAAAGAATTATAGATGTGCCTAAATCATTAAAAGTACATAAAGTAATTCCTTATAATGTTTAATTATAAAGAGTTTATTAGATTAAATAAATAATATCGATAATAAAATTAACTTAATTGTTTAAAAAGCTTGACAAGGTATATCCAAATAATGTATAATAATTAGCGTATATAGGATGAGAACAAACGAAATCCCACATACAGTGTTCTAAACGCCGGAAGGAGGGGAATATTAATGTCAGAAATAAAAGTTAATAATGGAAATATAGAAGACGCGCTAAAAAGATTTAAAAGACAATGCGCAAGAAATGGGGTTCTTCAAGAAGTTCGTAAAAGAGAACATTATGAAAAACCAAGTGTAAAAAGAAAGAAAAAATCAGAGGCAGCTAGAAAAAGAAAATTTTAGAAATAGATGTGGGAGAGCGAAAGCTCTCTTTTTCTTTTTGATATAAATGGTTACAATTCACAGCTATTAAAAATATTATGGATGTTGGGAGTCTTCCTAGGTGATTATATATATTTGAGATTGTGTCCGTTTGATTGGAGTGAAAAATAGAAAATCTTAAATAAAAAACTGAGGAATGCTCACGGAAAAATGTATATATGTATATGATTTGAAACATTTTCTCGGCTCAATACGCAATATAAGAATTTCTAAAATAAATTTATGGCACCCTTCCACTCTCGTGAACTCTTTCCATAAATTTATTTAAGAAATTCTAATATTGCTCCAATCACATTCG
>QWCV01001926.1_pt1 | contig 22555 bp, 17 predicted proteins | sample 1972621 | NCBI WGS metagenome assembly QWCV01 (sample SAMN09866699, study PRJNA288562) | Human gut metagenome isolate pre2_stool, whole genome shotgun sequencing... | isolation source: gut | host: Homo sapiens | place: USA: California | reverse complement strand
TTTGCCGTGGCTTCGCATTTAAATACGGCAAATTCCTGCTGCCACCACGTTTTCTTACGGCACTTTCGGTTCCAAAAGTGCCTACCCGTGTACAGTAACAATCCGCAACCAGAACTTCACTTTTTTCCCTGTTATTTTTCTTGCCAATCTTCCCATTTTCCAGTATAATTATGATATTGGTGCATTTTGGCACCTGCTTCTTTATATGCAGGCAATTTTTTCACATCTTACAGGTTCCTGCGATTCTCATGTTCAGTTTTTTCGATGATTTCCATAACCATTTTCATACTTACGCACTCAAAAGGTAAACGCTAAAACTCTGAACTTTTTATTTATTTTTTAATCACTAAGCAATCTTTCTTCACATCTCAAACTTCATGACTGCTTCTTGATTTGATTCCTTAAAACTTATTCACACGGGGAAACTGTTTCTCATCTTGCTGAAATTCATAACCTACATGAGCAAGCGGACATCCCCTATCTGCAATTTTATTTCAGGAGGTACTCTATGGTCTATGAAACTTTTTTGAAAACAATCCAGTCGATGGTGCAGACGCGCCTCAACAAAAAAGCCAACGTCTCCCTGCGGCGTGTTCTGAAAAATAATGGACTGATGCTCGACGGGCTGAGCTTTACGAAACCCGGCTCACGGTTATCACCGACTGTCTATCTGAACGCCTACTATAATGAAGCGGAGGAAGGGATGCCGCTCTCCATTATTACCGATCAGATCCTGATGGTGTATGAGACAAATCCAGGATTTTCGGAGGATATCTGCGAGGAACTGCGTGATTTTGATGCCGTACGCGGCCGGATTGCCTACAAATTGATCCACGCCGCTAAAAATAAGGTGCTTCTCTCCCACGTTCCACATATTCCGTATCTCGATCTGGCGATCGTTTTCTATCTGATCCTCACTGACAATGAGGAGGGGCAAATGACGACCCTGGTACACAGCGACCATCTTGCCCTGTGGGATATTTCTCTGGAAGAGCTCGGCATACTGGCGGAAGAAAATACGCCTCGCATGCTGCCGTACCACATCAGCTCCATCGAATCCACCCTCAATCAGCTCGAAATGGAGGACATCGTTGAAACGGAAGCTCTTCCATCGGTCGCTCTCTACGTTCTGACAAATTCGCGCGGCATCAACGGCGCTGCCTGCATGCTCTATCCCCGCGTCTTAAAAGAGTTTGCCGAAATCCTGGGCGAAGATCTGATTATCCTTCCGTCCAGCATCCATGAAGTGCTTCTCACTCCCAGCAGCGTCTCCCTTCCGCCGGAAGAACTCAATGAAATGGTTCAGGCGATCAATCAGTCGGATGTGCCCGCTGAAGACCGCCTGTCAGATCATATTTATTATTTTAGCAGGATTCAGGGCTGTCTCTACCTGCCGCCCAGTTCCACTACGACGTTTTATTCCGGAGCAGACGGAACAGTGAATCCACAATAAAGATGGCAACCGCCATCGCCCCCGCTATCTGGATCGTCTGGATCAGATAAAAATTGTACCATTTTGTCTGTCCCTGTATCAGAAAATAGACGCTCCGGTAGATCGATGCGCCCGGCACCGTCGGCAGTATTCCTGCCACCAGAAAGATCGTGACGGGCGCTTTTAACACGCGTGCAAATACCTGGCTCAGCAGAGCCGCTGCCAGACTGGAAAAAAATGCCGCCGCCACCTGCGAGGTTCCCACCTGCATCGATACCAGGTACGCCAGCCATCCGGCACCTCCGGTAATGCCCGCATAAACCAGATATTTCCGCGGCATATCGACCAGCAGGGAAAAACCAAAAATCGCCAGAAATGCTCCCACGCTCTGGATCATCAATTCTCTTATCATCTCTGTCATACCGATCCTCCCGCCAGCCGGACTGCCACGATCGCCAGACCGACGCCCGACGCAACCGCCAGCGCCACCACGACTGCCTCCGCCATCCGCGCGACTCCCGAACTGTAATCTCCATTCAGCGTATCGCGGATTGCCGCCGTAAATGTGACCCCAGGCACCAGCGGCATGATTGCGCTGATAATCACTACATCCAGGCTCATTCCCAGAAATGCCCCACGGCGCAGCAGATACGCCGCAACCGCCAGTGCAAACGAGCCAAGTGCATTTTGACAGAAATCATTCAGCATAAGGTTGGACGCCGCCCGCAGGACAAACGCAAGAACGACTCCCACGACAGCCGCCACCAGGCATTCGCCCGGACCGCCTCCAAACATCACCGCAAAAAATCCCGTCGTTGCCGCATAGCCAATGCATTTCTTCCAGAATCCGTATAATGTCGTATTAGCAATCCGATCCAGTCGTTCCTGCGCCTCCCTGACGGACAATTTTCCACTGCAAAATTCCCTTGAAACATTGTTTACCTGATAGATGCGGTTCAAATTCGTTGCCCGGTTTTCCACCCTTTTTACCAAGGTAAGCGGCGGAAGTGATGCATCCGCAATCGTCGCCACGATCCCCGTCGTCACGACAAACACATCTGCCCGTGCAATCCCTGAATGCTTTAAAATACGATGAATCGTGTCCTCCACACGGTAGACCTCCGCTCCGCTCGCCAGCATGATCTCCCCCGCCCGGACCGCCATCTCCATCAGCGCGCCATATTCCATACCAACCACCCTCTGATTTACGAATTTTCGTAACTGTTCAGTACCTTCACAGTCACGGATTTTCCAAATCCAACAACATTTTCTTGACCTCTACCATACGGTCACGCAACACGACCGCTTCCTCGAAATTCAGCTCGGCTGCCGCCTGATTCATCTTCTTCGTCAGTTCCTTTACGAGTTTTTCTAATTCCTGGCGATCCATCGATTCCAGATCCTTCGTTACCTTATTCGTAACCGGTTCGGCTGCCTGCGAGATCGTGATCAGATCCCGGACAGCTTTCTTGATCGTCGTCGGCGTAATGTGATGTTCCTCATTGTACGCCTGCTGAATCGCGCGTCTTCGCTCCGTCTCCTCAATCGCCGCCCGCATCGAATCCGTGATCGAATCTGCATACATGATAACATGCCCCTCAGAATTTCGCGCTGCTCGGCCGATCGTCTGAATCAGGGATGTTTCCGAACGCAGGAATCCCTCTTTATCCGCATCCAGAATCGCCACCAGCGCAATCTCCGGGATATCCAGACCCTCACGAAGCAGGTTGATGCCGACCAGCACATCGAAGACATTCAGACGCATATCCCGGATAATCTGGGCGCGTTCCAACGTGTCAATATCCGAATGCAGATATTTGACGCGGATTCCCGCATCGCGCATATAGTCGGTCAGGTCTTCTGCCATCCGCTTTGTCAGCGTCGTAACAAGCACCTTAAACCCTCGATCCACCTCCCGGTTGACCTCCGAAATCAGATCGTCGATCTGTCCCTCGACCGGTCTCACCTCAATCGGCGGATCAAGAAGTCCCGTTGGACGGATCACCTGCTCTGCCCGCAGAAGCTCATGATCCGCCTCATACTCGCCCGGTGTTGCTGAAACGCAGAGAATCTGATCCAGTTTGCTCTCAAATTCTTCAAAATTTAACGGTCGGTTATCCAGCGCCGACGGCAGGCGGAAGCCATATTCCACCAGCGTTTTCTTGCGCGACTGGTCGCCCGCGTACATCCCGCGCACCTGCGGCAGCGTGATGTGCGACTCGTCCACAATCACCAGAAATTCATCCGGGAAATAATCCATCAGCGTACACGGCGGTTCTCCCGGTTTCGAACCAATCAGATGGCGCGAATAATTCTCGATACCAGAACAGAAACCCGTTTCCCGCATCATTTCCACATCAAAATTCGTCCGCTCCGCGATTCTCTGTGCCTCCAGAAGCTTATCCTCACTCTTAAAGTAAGCGACCTGCTCCTTCATTTCCTCTAAAATATTGTTTGCCGCAATCTCCATCCGCTCTTTCGGAATGACATAATGCGATGCCGGGAAAATCGCGATATGCCCTAACTGCGCCTTGATCTCGCCCGTCAGCGTGTCAATCTCTGTGATCCGGTCTACCTCATCCCCGAAAAACTCAATCCGGTACGCATCGCCGCCCGAATACGCCGGGTATACCTCCAACACATCGCCGCGCACCCGGAACGAACCTCGCTTGAAATCCATGTCATTCCGACTGTACTGAATGTCGATCAACTTGTGAATGACCTCGTCGCGGTCCTTCTCCATGCCCGGACGCAGGGAAATAACCATGTTTTTGTAATCGATCGGGCTTCCCAGACCATAGATACAGGAAACCGATGCCACAATAATCACATCCTGCCGCTCCGACAGCGCCGCCGTCGCTGAATGCCGCAGCTTATCGATCTCGTCATTGATAGAGGAATCCTTCTCGATGTATGTGTCCGTGGACGGGACGTAAGCCTCCGGCTGGTAGTAGTCATAGTAGCTGACAAAGTATTCCACCGCGTTATTGGGAAAAAATTCCTTCATTTCCGAATAAAGCTGGGCTGCCAGCGTCTTATTATGTGCGATAATTAACGTCGGCTTATTCAGCTTCTGAATCACATTTGCCATCGTAAACGTCTTGCCAGAGCCCGTTACACCCAGTAATGTCTGGAACTGATTTCCTTCCTTGAAGCCCTCCACCAGCTTTTCAATCGCCTGCGGCTGGTCGCCGGTCGGGCTGTATTCTGATACCAACTCAAAATGATCCATTGCTTTCTCCTGATTTGATATAATTCACAAAAAAATCCCATTAAGTATTTCTATTATACCAAATCCACCCATGAATGTATACATAAAAGCAAAACAAATCAGTACAAACGTTCGATTTCAGATAACTGTTCACAGGTGGGAATTTTCTGAATTTTCTAAACTGAAAATTCCGTACGATACAGTTCTGGTTGCAGATTTTGCCGTCATTCCTATTATTTGTTTACTGTATTATTTCTTTCTTCCCGTGACTACTATCAGAACGATTCCTAATACTCCCATCATCCCCGCATACCCCACAAACGGCACGCTCACGCCCTCACTGAATCTTCCCATCCATTTCAGCACAAACGGCGAACACGCCGCTCCCAGATTGCAGCCGACCAGCACGATTGATGTGGCTGTATTGATAGAAGACTGCGGAATCTGCTCGGAAATCTGGTGGAAGGAATAGGTAACCAGAACGGTATAGAAAAATCCAACGATACTGATGCCAATTCCAATCAGCGGCAGATTGCCCGCATATGCGGTCAGAAGCATCCCCGCTCCAAGCATCAGGCATCCAACCCCCGGTAATTTTTCCTTCCACCACATCGTCAGTTTTCCAAAATAAACACCGGCAGCTATTCCCATCAGCATCATGAGCGTGAGAATGATGCTGGCTTCCGACTCCGTTCCAAGTTTCTTCTCTAAAATCAACATCGGGACACGTAGGGAATTGGAACAGTAGATGCAGATGACAAATCCCGCAAACAGTGCATAAGCAATGGTCAGGACTTCTTTTTTCCAGCATTCTCTTTTTTCATCTGCCTCCGCTTCCAGACTTTCTTTCTCTGCCCCTGCACTCTGTGAGCCCGCACTCTGTCCCGTCTCCATACTTCCCGGAACCCATACAAGATACAGAAGTACAATCACAAATCCGAGCGCGTACACCCAAAATGCCAGATTCCACCGGATCAACACCAATTTTCCAGCAACCAGCATCATAACCGCGCTTCCCAGCACCTCCGCCGATCCGCGGTATCCGAGCAGCGCCGCTTTTTCCCTGCCTTCATAATATTCACTGAAAATGCTGATTGCTTTCGCATTAATGAGTCCAATCCCGATCCCCAGGAAAATCCTAGATGCGAGCACCACCGGATATTCCTGTACAAACACCGGTACCATGCCGCTGACCGATAAAAGAAGCAGACCGCCCACAATCATTGGACGGTCTTTCATATAACGCGACAGCCATGCATTCAGCACGATCATGACAGTGATCGCAAACGACGGTGCAGAGATCAATATCTCCACCTGTGCGGTTGTATATTCACTGAAATGCTGCAGCAGCGATGGCAGCACGATCGAAACAGAATACGCCGATGTCAGTATCAATGACAGCGATAGCAGCGCTATTTTCTTCATTTGTTCTTTCATATTGGTTTCTCCCCGAATGTAAGTTTTATACTAGAACTTTGATTGCTTCTGTCCTATCCATTCACAATCGCAGGCAGCACAATCCATGTATCGTTTCTTAAAACAATACTCCATATCTTCTATCATAAATGAAATTCATTCAGAAAGAAATACTTAAATTTTTTTTATTCTAAGATTTTTATTCTAAGGTAGATGTTTCACTGTTCACACATGTGTTCCCAGTAACGGGATTTTCAGTTCAGAAAATTTCCACCTGTGAACGGTTACGTTTCTTCGTTACCTATCCCCGCGCAAACCAGTCCTTCATGCACTGAAGCACCTGAACCAGCTCTTCTTCCTTGATAATATACGGAACCATCGCGTACAGATAATTTAAGAACGGACGGCTGAACACGCCGCGTTTGTACGCATATTCCTGATACCCTTTCAGGACTGCCGGATCATATACCTCGACACAGACACATCCGCCCATCATGCGGACCTCCCTGATTCTCGGATCGGTAAATCCTTCCATCTCCCGACGGGTGATAGCTTCGATCTTCTGAATCTTTTCCATATAGTTCTGCGTCTCAAACAGCTCAATCGAGGCAAGCGCCGCGCTGCACGCGAGGGCATTTCCCATAAAGGTCGGTCCGTGCATCAGCGCATGTTCCGGGTTATCATCGAAAAATCCATCAAATACCTTTTTATTTGCCACAGTCGCCGCGTGACCAATGTAACCGCCGGTCAATGCCTTTCCGAGGACCAGAATATCCGGAAGCACCCGATCTGCCACAAAGCGGTTTCCGGTTCTGCCAAATCCGGTTGCCACCTCATCAAAAACCAGCAGCACGCCGTACTTATCACAGAGTTCCCTTGCCTTCTCCAAAAATGAAATGTCGTACATCCGCATTCCGCCAGCACCCTGTAAAAGCGGTTCCACCAGCACGCAGTTCAACTTGTCATGATACTGTTCAAATGCTTTCTCCAGCGCCGGGATCTCAGTCGGAATGTGAACCACATACGGGCTTGCACCATACGCTTTCAGCACAAAATGGTAGTCCTCATCATCGCCTGCCTCCATCGTCTTAAAGGTATCGCCGTGGTACGCGTGTTCCAGCGCCAGAATCATCGTTCGCTTCTCATCGCCGCGGTTCATATAATACTGCAGCGCCATTTTCAGCGCTACCTCAACCGCCACGCTGCCGGAATCTGAAAAAAAGCAGTAGTCCAGATCGCCCGGCAGCCAGGACGCCAGTTTTTCTGAAAGTCTGCGCGCCGGCTCATGCGTCAGGCCGCCCAGCATCACATGAGAAAATTTTTCTACCTGTGAAATAATTGCCTGATTGATCACCGGATGTTTATATCCATGAATCACGCTCCACCAGGATGAAACCGAATCAATCAGCTTCTGATCCTTCGTGTAAAGATATACCCCGTTCGCATCCACGATCTCATAAGGTGCTTTCATTGTTTTTAACTGTTCATATGGATACCAGATCATTTTTCTTCTCCTTTATCTTCTGTCTTACGCATACAGCCCTTTCAGCGTCTCCGCATCCATGGAAAGCTCCGTATCCCCATCCGCCACACAGGCAACAACCGGAATGCCAGTGTAATATTCACACATTTTCCGGTTATCCTCATGAAGCAGATTCCCCGTCTCATAATGGTTGAAAATAATTCCTTTCAGGGCAATTCCCTGTTGTTTCAGATAATAGGCAGTAAGCCCCACGCCATTGATCGTCCCAAGCCCCGCATCTGCAATCAGCAGGCATCCAAGCCCGCACGCTTTTACTACTTCCGGAAGACGGATATCCGCCTCGTCTATGCAGAGTGGACAGAGAATTCCGCCGCTTCCTTCCATCGTCACATACTCATATTTTTCACAGACTTTGTGAAAATCTTCCAGCACCCGATCCATCTGGATCGGGTTGCCCTCCAGACGGGATGCCAGATGCGGCGATACCGCCGTCTCGTACACATACGGACACATTTCCTCAAGCGGCTGCCCGATTCCCGACATTGTTTTTACCTGCAGGGCATCTCCTGGAATCAGGCTTCCATCCGTACGCCGCTCATTGCCGCTCATTGCCGCCTTATAATACGCCGCATCCGCGCCGCTCTCCCGCAGTTTTTTCACAATCAATCCTGTCACATACGTTTTTCCAATATCCGTTCCCGTACCTGTTATAAAAATCCCCTTGCTCATCTTTTATCCAAGTTTCCCTCCCTGAATCAGCGGAATCATCCGTTTTCCTATGATGGCAGCCACAATGCAGAGCACGATATCGCCCGGAACTGCCAGAACAAAGCAATATAAAAACAGCGCTCCTACGCCGATCGGCGAATTCAGATAGAAATTGCTGATCACGTAGTAATAAATCATTCCAAATGCATAGACAATAAAAAGTCCCAGAAAATTAGCTCCCAGCAGGCGCCGGTAACTCGGATGCGTCTTGGCATTGGCAATCTTACCATTCACATACGCCGCAACCGCAAATCCGATGATATATCCAAAACTCGGCTGGAAAATATATCCTGGTCCGCCGCCCTGAGTGAAAATCGGAAGTCCAATTAAACCTAATACGATATAAACCACAACCGCCAGCGCCCCGTTGACCGGACCTAAAAGCAGACCTGCCAGCATCGTAAATAAAAACTGCAATGTAAACGGAACCACCGGAACCGGTATCTTGATAAATGCTCCCACTGCAATCAATGCGACAAACATCGCGCACAAAACTAAATCCTTTGTCTTCATGTGTTTCAAACCTTTTTCCTCCTTGGGTATCTGAATGATTTCAGGCATCCGAAGCCATTCTATTCTCGCACATGTACATAAATTTCTCTCCGCAAACCCTGTTCCAACCATCTAAAACAGCAGCGGCCGTCCCAGATCCCGGGTAGTCGAAACAGATGCAGAACTGATTGCAAGCATAACATAGCCTTTTTCTATTGTCAACCTATTATTTTTATATGGTTGACAATTAGTTTTTTATCTGTTTTTTATCTCTTTTCTTTCCATAATCTTGTTTCTTATATCCCTTGATATACATACGTTTCCCGTCCGTCCACACATTCACTGCCCCTGAATCCGCCGTTCTCCAGATCTCCGTTCCCGTCTGTTCCAGACGTTCCACCGCCTCCGGTGCCGGATGCCCGTAAGTATTTTCCTCTCCATAAGAGAGCACCGTGAAAGCTGGGGAAAAGCACTCCAAAAACTCCTCTGAGGAGGAACCGTTCGAACCATGGTGTGCAGCTTTTAACAGTGTCACTTTTTCCCTCTTTTTGTCCTCTTCCACCGCCAGAATCTTCCTTTCGTCCTCCACTCCAATATCTCCTGTCAGAAGCATACGAAACTTTCCATACGTGACATCAAACACCAGTGAATGACTATTTCGCTCCTCGGCTGGCTTTTCCCCCGCCTCCGGGTACAGGCACCGAAGCGCCAGGCGTTTCGCCCGCACCGTTTCTCCCCGATGCAGATAATGGACTTCCGCCCCCCGTTTTCTGGCAAGAGTTTCCAGTTTTTCATATGCCTCCTGCCCTTTTCCCGCCTCCGGAAGTGCCAGATTCCGCACCCGGATATCTGCCTCCTCCTTCAAAAGCCACTCAATCCCGTTCGTATGATCCGCATCTGCATGGCTGACCAGAATCCAGTCCAACGTGCGGATTCCCTGACTTTTCAAAAATGGTCCCAGCACATTTTTCCTAATTTTCTTATCCTGGCTGCTGCCACAGTCCGAAAGAATTGCCTCATCCCGCGTCCGCAGAAAGACGCCGTCGCCCTGTCCTACATCAAGAAACCAGCTCTGAAAGCCATGAACAGGCTTAACCACTAAAAAGACTACCGCCACAGCAATAAATACACTATTTTTTCCCTGTGCATTCCATTCTTTTGGAAACAGAAAAATCCCTTTTCTCTCTAAATTATCTCTTGCTTCTCCCACACTCCACACATATCGAATCCCCAGTGCCACATAAAACACCCCTATTTTCCACATTTCCGGGCGTCCTGCCACAATGGAATGAAACGGCACACGTTCCACCTGGATGCAAAGCCATTCATACAACTGAAAAATATAATGCCCCGGACCCGTACATGCACTTGCCGCTATTCTGAATATTTCTGGTATTTCTGATATTCCTGATGCTGCACCCCCAAAAGCCGAAAGCACTCCCGCAATGCTGCTGCCTCCGCCCATTTCCCCCATTTTTCCTCCCACAAACGCTATACTGTAAATTCCAAGCGCCAGCAGACCGCTTCCGGCTGCATACGTGAGAAGCGGTATCACGATCAGATTCAGAAAAATTCCCCACATTGGAAATGTAAAATAGTGATACAGCTGAATCGGCATCGTATAAAGCTGAATTGCCGAGCTAAGCATGAATGTTTCATATCCTTTCTTTTTTTCTTTCTCTTGTTCCTCCTCTTCCCGCTCTTTTCTCTTTTTTCCCGCTTTCCGCAGCCGCTCCGTCTCCAGCCCAATCGCGCCAACCGCGCCATAGGAAAGCTGCAATCCCGCCGAAAAGAGCAGATACGGAGACTGCCACGCCTGCAAAATCAAAGACAGTGACAGCGCACTCAGCAGATCGTAACTCCGCCCCAGATATGCCGCCAGACAGGACACCTCTACCATAAATACCGCCCGGAATACCGATGCTCCAAATCCGGTTACAAAACCATAAAAGGTAAGAAGCGCTGAAGCACCCAGCCCCGCCCATCCATACGATATGCCCCAAAAACGCAGTGCGCTGTAAACGCTCATTCCAATCAAAGAGACATGAAGCCCGCTGACTGCCAGAATATGTGCAATCCCATTATCCTGAAACCGTTCGCGCAGCTCTTCCGATAACCCGGATTTATCCCCCAGCAAAATTGCCTGGAAAATCCCTGCATCTTCTGGAACACAGATTTCCTGAAAAACAGCCGTCGCGTACGCCCGGAAGCATTCTGCCTGACTTCGGAGAGGGGAACTTTTTCCTTCTGAAATAAAAATCCGATCCGCCGTCACCCGGTTTCTGATTCCTAGTCCCCGATAATACATCCGATACGAAAACTGCCCCGGATTGCGCGCTTCTTCCAGAAACTCAGCAGTTCCCGTCAGATGAATCTGACTTCCGCAGGGCGGCAGAATTTTCTCTTCACACATCTCCAGTAAATCGCTTTTACACGATATCAGTACCTTTCTTACACTTTCATCCTCTACCTCCACCCCCGTCAAAATCATCGTACACCACCCATTTTTTTCCGAAATAGAATCCAGTGTTCCAGATACCGCCACCTCTGCCGAACCACCCTTCTGCGTTACCATCCGTTCCAGCGCATCCGGGCGCATTTCCACCGTCATCCGTCCCCATCCTGCCAGGAAACAGAAAAACAGCAGAAAGACACGGCACATCATCGGATCTTTCCAATTCCAGACGCGTTCTGCGTCTGTCTGAAAGTCCGAATCTTCCCGTCCTTCTGCTGTTTTTATGACTGCAGGTGAAAAAGAATGTGCCTTTTGTTTCATAGGACACAATTTCCTATGAAACACAAAAAGCGCTGCTGCAATTATAAACCACACCGTCATGCCCATCTGGTACGCTGCGACCTCTCCAAGTACAAAAGCCACCATCATCCACATTACCGGTCGTTTGATATTCAATTCCTCTTTTCTTGTATTCTACAAAACATCAACAAAATCCCATTGCTGCTCTCTTCCAAACATGGCATATACATTCTGTCTGACAGTTACTTCACAATATACTTCTCCTCTCTCTCCAGAGGCTGCGCCAGCGAAATCACATTCCGGTACGTCACATCTGCTGAGCCATTGACCGTGATCTGCACTTTATTCACCGTCTGAAGCTCTGTCAGAGAATCGACGATCGCGTAAATCGGAATATACTCCGCCACATCGGTATCCCCGGAAATAAAACCGCTATCCAGGTTGACATAGCAGGTATTATCTGTCAGTGATACGTTTAATACCTTTGTATTTTTCGGCATCACTGAAAGACCTCCATTCTGGGAACCTGCCAGCAGCTGCTCCACTACCAGACGTTCCAGCGACGTGTTCATACTGTGAAATACTTCCCGTTTTTCTGCCACCAGACCATCTTTTTCTTCATTGGCAAAATACAGGGTCAGCTCTACTTTTTCATACGAATTGACATCCGAAATACTGTCTACAAAATCACTTCCTGCGATCGCGCCCACCGGGTTGCCATGCGTGTCCAGAAGCGGCTGTCCCTCGCAATTAATGCTGATATAATCGACTCCCTCTACCTGTGTAAAGGTCTTTGCCAGCGCCGCCCGGCACAGAATCTCCCGCGACGCTTTCATATTCATATATTCCTGATTAAAATTCAGCGTCAGCACGTTATTGTCCCGGTTAATATCCAGGAATTCAACCTTATCGCTTAAAACTGCCTGATACTCCGGGTTTTCCGGCGCCGCAAGGATCTGCCCCGCCAGCTCCCCGATCAGGATCTCAGCGTCCGTCGTCTCCGTCTGATAGGAAACACTCGCCAGCCCCGTGCGCGTCGAATTGAGATAATAAATCTGATAGACTCCGTCCTCGCCCGCCGTCGGATGCACCTCTTCTTTTTTTCGGCATCCGCCCAGAAGAAGCAGACACGCCAGGCAAAGGATCAGCCGCAAACTTACGCTTCCTGCCCGTTTTCCAGAGCTTTTTTTTCTTATTTTCTCCATTTATTATTTCCTGTTGTTATTTTGCAATCTATCTCACAATAGACATTTCCCTGACCTCACATTCGAACACTGCAACACTCAAATACCGCAACATTCAAACACTGAAACATTCGAACACTGCAGCATTCAAACACCGAAATATTCGAACACCGCAGCACCAGCAACCCTCTCGAACCTCTAAACCGCCCAAAACCAAGCTGTCTACGGAATATAATTCAACGGAATCCGCACCGTAAAGGTTGCTCCCTTGCCTTCTTCACTCTTCAGGCGGATCGCCCCCTGATGAAGAAGAATAATATTCTTCGTGATCGCAAGCCCCAGCCCGGTACCGCCTGTCTCGCGTGAGCGCGCCTTATCTACACGGTAAAAACGCTCAAATACACGCTCCTGAAATTCCTTCGGGATTCCCACGCCATTATCCTCCACCTTCACATAAAAGAACTTGTGGTCAGCATCCAGCGTCACCCAGACTTTTCCCTCTTCGCGGTTATACTTGATCGCATTTTCCACCAGGTTCGAAAGTGCCAGGCTCAATTTTACCTCATCCACATCCGCCGATACTTCCCGCTTGCTCTCATATGTGATCTCAATGTTCCGCCGCTTCGCGATCGGGGTCAGACGTTTTAAAATCTGTTCCAGTAGGCCATTGATCGAAGTCTGTGCAATATTCAGATCCGGCGATGATTTATCCATTTTGACTAACGTCAGCAGATCATCGATAATCTTGCCCTCGCGGTCAATCTCCGCCGAAATATCCTGCATAAACTCCTGATATAACTCCGCCGGGGCGTTCTCCATCCCCATCAGAGAATCCGCCAGCACCCTTATCGAAGTCAGCGGTGTTTTCAGCTCATGCGACACGTTGGAAACAAACTCCTGACGCGACTGATCCAGGTTTTTCAGCTTCCGGATGGTCTGCATGACTGCCTCCGAAATGTCCCGCGTCTCCCGGTACGTTTTTACATCAATATCCTGATCCAGATTTCCCTCTGCCACCATATCAAGCTGCTGCTGCAGGCGGCGGAATGGTTTCAGCAGGCAAGCCGCCGCCAATAAATCCGCGATCAGAATAAAACAGAACATAACGAGCTGCAAAAATCCCGTCTTCTGCACAATTTTCTCCTGCAAAAGCGCCGAATTTTCCGTGGATGCCATCAGAAGAAGGACTCCCTGCACGCCTGCCGTATTTTTCCCTTTTCCGGCTGCCACATCCGAATCGATCGGCGCTGCATCCGTGCTTTTTGCCTGAATCGGCTGCGCTACATAGAAATACTTTTTCTTCTGGTTCAAATAGCTGGAAGTTTCCCCGTCAAATGCCTTTAACACATCCGATACAACCAGCGTTTTCCCTCTGGAAAGACCAAATGTGTCTTTCAAAATCTTAAAGCTATCGTCCACCAGCACGATTCTTCCGTTCATCAGATCCGCCGTTGTACTAAGTTCCGCATCCAGCGCCGGATTTGGATTTCCCGACAGCAGTACATTGATATAATCACTGCTGCGTATCTTGTTTGCTAAAATCAGACTCCGGTTCTGCGCTTCCGCCATCCGTTCTTCCACGTGGCTCTGGTAAAAATACCCCGATGTAAAACGGACCTGTACTAGAAGCGGAACCAGCGTCAGGATCAGAAAGGCGAGGATCAGCGGGATTCGCATCCCGATCGTGTGCTCCATCGCTTTCCATATTTTTCTTTTATGTTCTGCTATTCTTCTCATGCTCCTGTCCTGAACAATTACAGTTCACGCGCTCTTACTTGTGTTGCTTAACTTACTGACATTGACCGTGAACCGAAATGCTGCTCCGCAACTGCGTTTCTCACAACAACGATCCGATTTCAAGTTTCTTCGACGCCGCGATCGCCAGCGCTCCCGGTCCGATATGGCAGGCTACACTTAAGGACAGCGGATCTACATGGACTTCCGTCTCCGGGAAAAGTTCCCGAAGCTCGGCTGCCAGCTCCTGCGCCATCTCATCATTGTCGGTATGCGCTACATCAATATACGTTTTTTCTCCCGTCACATCACCAAACCGAGTTTCCAGATCGCGGGTGATCGCCGTGATCATCATGGAACGCGCCTGTTTCATCGTCCGCGCCTTCGCAAATGCGTCCAGCTTCTCGCCCTGTATCGTCAGAACCGGTTTTAAACGGAGAAGTGTTCCGAGCGCTGCTGCCGCTGGTGTGATTCTACCGCCCTTTTTCAGGTATTTTAATGTGTCAACCGTGACATAAATAGTTGAATCCAAACCTGTATCTTCCAGCTTTTTGCAGATCGCCTCCGCGTCCATGCCGGCTGCCGCCATGTCAAGCGCATCCTGCACCGAACGGCGCTGGGTCACGGAAATCCTGTGATTATCCGCCACCTGCACTTTTCCGTCGAAATCATCTGCCAGCATCTTTGCCGTCTGGCAGGAGCTCGAAAGCCCGCTGGACATCGGGATGTGCACAACTGCATCGTATTCCTCCAAAAGTTTTTCCCAGAGATTTAAGATCGTCTCCGGGGACGGCTGGGATGTGCTCACATCGTGATCCCCGCTCAGATGCTCGTAAAATTCCTTCTGTGTCAAATTTATATCTTCCAGATACTCGGTTCCATCAATCATAAACGGCATCGGCAGGACATATACGCCCATCTCTTTCGCCTGTGCCTGTGTAATTCCGCTGTTGCTGTCTGTAACAACCGCTACCTTCATGCTTGTTTCCTCCTGTTTTCCCTGTGAATCTGCTGCCATCCTATTTTCCTTTCCGCATAACACTTTCTTTTCTAAAAATGTCTGCCCTGGAACAGCCTCCGAGCGGTTCACATAGATGATTTTATTTTATCCTATTTTCTTATGAAATGGAAGAGAGAAGTAACCAAAAACTGCCACAAAACAAGCCCCGACCATTTCTCTGTTCATGATCTTTTCTTGCTTTATGGCAGTTTTCCCGATTCTTATTGACGGTTATATTTATACTTTCCTAATATATTCGAAAATTCTCCCTATTTCACCAACAGCGACTCTCCCGTCATTTCCTTCGGCTTCTCAAGTCCCATCAGTTCAATCAGCGTCGGCACAATATCGCAGAGGCGTCCGCCCTCGCGCAGCTTGTACGCCGGGTCAGCGCCGACCAGGACAAACGGCACCTGATTGGTCGTATGAGCGGTCCACGGCTCGCCGGTTGCCTCATCGACCATCACCTCTGCATTACCGTGATCGGCGCAGATAAAGAGAACGCCTCCGGCTGCCTTGATGGCTTCAACTGCACGTCCTACGCAGGCATCGACGGTCTCAATCGCCTTGATCGCAGCCGACTCCACGCCCGTGTGACCTACCATATCCGGGTTTGCAAAATTGATGATGATGACATCATATTTGCCGGACTCAATCGCCTCCACCAGCTTATCGCACACGATAGGTGCGCTCATCTCCGGTTTCAGGTCGTAGGTCGGAACCTCCTTCGGAGACGGAACCAGAATGCGGTCCTCGCCCTCGTTCGGCTCTTCCACGCCGCCGTTGAAGAAAAATGTTACGTGTGCATATTTCTCGGTCTCGGCGATACGTGCCTGCGTCATGTGGTGCGCCGCCAGGAACTCTCCAAATGTGTTCTTAATCTCTTCCTTCTTGAACGCAATCAGCTTGTTCCCGATCGTCTCATCGTAATCGGTAAAGCATACAAACGTCAGGTCAAGCTTCTTCTCTCTCGCAAATCCGGTAAATCCCTCATCGCAGAATGCGCGGGTGATCTCTCTTGCACGGTCCGGACGGAAGTTAAAGAAAATGACGGAATCGCCATCCTGAATCGTGGCAACCGGCTTTCCGTCCTTCTCTACATAGAACGGTACGACGAACTCATCGTTTACCTCTTTATCATAGGATGCCTGAATGCCTGCACACGCACTTTCTGCCTTCTCACCCTCTGCCTTTGTCAGCACATCGTAAGCTTTCTGGACACGATCCCAGTTTTTATCACGGTCCATCGCATAGTAGCGTCCCATCACGGAAGCCACCTCGCCGATGCCAAGCTGCTGCATCTTTTTCTCTAATTCTGCTACGAACTCCTTGCCGGAGGTCGGCGGTGTATCACGTCCGTCCAGGAAGCAGTGCACATACACTTTTTTAAGTCCCTGACGTTTTGCAAACTCCAGAAGTCCGAATAAATGAGTCAGATGGCTGTGAACGCCGCCATCTGATACCAGTCCGAACAGATGCAGAGCGGAATCATTTTTCTTGCAGGTGTCTGCGGCTGCCAGAAATTCCGGATTTTCAAAGAAATCGCCATCCTCGATTGATTTCGTGATACGGGTCAGCTCCTGGTATACGATACGTCCGGCGCCCATATTTAAATGTCCAACCTCCGAGTTACCCATCTGTCCGTCCGGCAGACCGACCGCCAGACCGCTGGCATTGCCGCGCACAAACGGGCACTGGCTCATCAGCTGATCCATGATCGGTGTCTTTGCCTCACACACGGCATTGTGCTCACAGGTATCTCTCATGCCGTATCCATCGAGAATCATTAATACGGTTGGCTTTTTTTTCATCTCTTTCTTCTTCCTTTCCTTCCATGAAATGAACCGTTTTTTCTGAAACAACCGGATGAACCAACAATTTTGATTGTTTCAGGTCAAAACTTTCACCTTCTTTTTTTACTGGCAAAAAGGGGACTGCCACGCCTCACACGTGCGACAGCCCCCTTTTGCTCATCTCTTATTTATAATTTACAATCTTTCCAAAATCTGCCTTTAAGGATGCGCCGCCTACCAGACCGCCATCGATATCCGGCTGTGCAAACAGCTCCGGAGCCGATGCTGCGGATACGGAACCGCCGTACTGAATGCGGATCGCCTCTGCGGTCGCCTCATCGTACACTTCCTTGATGCACGCACGGATCGCGCCGCACACTTCCTCAGCCTGCTCGGTGGTCGCTACCTTGCCGGTACCGATCGCCCAGATTGGCTCGTATGCAATCACAGCTGTCTTTGCCTGCTCTGCGGTCACATTCTGGAATGCGATCTTGATCTGCTGGCGGATCCAGTCAAGCGTGATGCCCTGCTCTCTCTGGGTCAGAGTCTCGCCGCAGCAAATGATCGGGGTCAGACCGTGCTCAAATGCTTTCAGTACCTTCTTATTGACCGTCTCATCGGTCTCTGCAAAGTATTCTCTGCGCTCGGAATGTCCGATAATCACGTATTTAACGCCTGCATCGGTCAGCATATTCGGGGAAATCTCGCCGGTGTAAGCACCTTTCTCCTCGAAATACATATTTTCAGCGCCAACTGCGATGTTGGTTCCCTCGCACGCTTTTACAACCGGGATAATATCAATCGCCGGTACGCAGAGTAACGGAATTTGCCGTGGCTTCGCATTTAAATACGGCAAATTCCTGCTGCCACCACGTTTTCTTACGGCACTTTCGGTTCCAAAAGTGCCTACCTGTAAACAGTAACATTTATTTATCATTCGCTGCCGCTACGCCCGGAAGCTCCTTTCCCTCTAAGAATTCCAGGGAAGCGCCGCCGCCGGTAGAAATATGGGTCATCTTGTCGCCAAATCCAAGCTGGTTGACCGCTGCTGCAGAATCGCCGCCACCGATGATCGTGGTCGCTTCGGTGTCTGCCAGTGCTTTTGCAACTGCGATTGTACCCTGTGCAAGAGTCGGGTTCTCAAATACACCCATCGGTCCGTTCCATACAACTGTCTTAGCAGATTTTACGGTGTCTGCATACAGCTTTGCGGTTTCCGGTCCGATGTCAAGTCCCATCGTGTCAGCCGGGATAGCGTCAACCGATACATTCAGTACCTCGATCGGTGCATCGATCGGATCCGGGAAGGATGCTGCTACAGCTGCATCAACCGGAAGAAGCAGTTTCTTGCCAAGCTTCGCTGCCTTCTCTACCATCTCACGGCAATAATCTAACTTTGTATCATCGACTAAGGATTTACCAATCTCCTTGCCCTGTGCTTTTAAGAAGGTAAATGCCATGCCGCCGCCGATGATCAGCGTGTCGCACTTCTCCAGCAGGTTGGAGATAACGTTTAATTTATCTGCTACCTTCGCGCCGCCTAAAATGGCAACGAACGGGCGGACCGGGTTATCTACTGCATTTCCAAGGAAATCGATCTCTTTCTGCATCAGGTAACCAACTACTGCAGTGTCCACATACTGGGTCACGCCTACGTTTGAGCAATGTGCGCGGTGTGCAGTACCAAATGCATCGTCCACATAGACATCACACAGGGATGCCAGATCCTTGCTGAACGCCTCACCGTTCTTGGTTTCTTCGGCACGGTAACGAGTGTTCTCAAGCAGAACAACCTCGCCATCCTTCATCGCCTCAACGGCTGCCTTTGCGTTCGGTCCAACCACTTCCGGATCGGCTGCAAATTTCACTTCCTGTCCCAAAAGTTCAGACAGACGAACGGCTACCGGTGCCAGAGACAGCTCCGGCTTCGGCTCTCCCTTCGGTTTGCCAAGGTGGGAGCAGAGAATTACCTTTCCACCGTCCGCAATCAGTTTTTTGATCGTCGGAAGCGCTGCCACCAGACGGTTTTCATCGGTGATCTTTCCTTCTTTTAACGGTACGTTGAAATCACAGCGTACCAGAACGCGTTTGCCCTTTACATTGATATCATCCACGGATTTTTTATTCAGCATATCCTGTCTCCTTTACATTTAAAAGAAAAATGGGTCCGGTCCCGACCGAGGACCGGACCCATCTTGAATCCTTATGATTTTCTATCGAATCGATAAAATTATGCCAGCTCTGCGAAGTATTTGATTGTACGAACCATCTGGCTTGTGTAGGAGTTCTCGTTGTCATACCAGGAAACAACCTGTACCTGATATAAGTCATCACCGATCGGAGATACCATAGTCTGTGTAGAATCAAACAGGGAACCATAGCGGATACCTACGATATCGGAAGAAACGATCTCATCCTCGTTGTAGCCAAAGGACTCAGTCTGAGCTGCCTTCATAGCCTCGTTGATAGCTTCCTTGGTAACGTCAGCTTTCTTAACAACGGCTGTCAGAATGGTAGTGGAACCAGTCGGAACCGGAACACGCTGTGCAGAACCGATGAGCTTGCCGTTTAATTCCGGAATAACCAGACCGATCGCTTTTGCAGCACCGGTGGAGTTCGGAACGATATTGACAGCGCCTGCTCTTGCTCTTCTTAAATCGCCTTTTCTGTGCGGTCCGTCCAGAATCATCTGATCGCCTGTGTAAGCGTGGATGGTGGACATGATACCGGACTGAATCGGAGCATAGTCATTTAATGCCTTAGCCATCGGAGCCAGGCAGTTAGTTGTACAGGATGCTGCGGAGATAATCTTATCTTCCGGTTTCAGTGTCTTGTGGTTTACATTGTATACGATAGTCGGAAGGTCATTGCCTGCCGGTGCGGAGATAACGACTTTCTTAGCGCCTGCATCGATATGTGCCTGTGCTTTTGCCTTGGATGTATAGAATCCGGTACACTCCAGAACTACGTCTACACCAATCTCGCCCCACGGAAGTTCAGCAGCGTTTGCCTTTGCGTAGATAGTAATCTTCTTGCCATCTACTACAATATAATCTTCGCCAGCCTCTACCGTATGTCCATCGTATCTGCCCTGAGCAGAATCATACTTTAACAGGTGAGCTAACATTTTCGGATTTGTCAGATCGTTGATAGCTACGACTTCGTAACCCTCAGCGCCAAACATCTGTCTGAAAGCCAGACGACCAATACGACCAAAACCATTAATTGCAACTTTTACTGCCATGATCTCATTCCTCCTAGAAATTCATCTTCATGATTGTTAAATATTAATCAACCCTGCTTGTATTGTACCCAACTTTTCCTAAAATAGCAAGTGGTTTTTTGTAAATTTTACAGCAAATATTCAGTATTTTCTCTCTTGCCGCGCACAACTTCGACGGATTGTCATACCTTAAATGGAATTTTGTGCTGACAGCCTTAATTTTGCATAATTTTTTAACCAAATGCTCTAATTCGAACTATTTTCATTTTAATCGATCTCTTCTTGTTTGTGAACCTCACATGGCTAAAGTCACGTGCTTCTCGGCCGTTTTAAACGGCAAGACTAAATATCGGCGGATACGCCAGTATCTTAGAATTCGTGCGGATACGCACTTTTTCCACACCGGATACGGCTGGTTTCCACATTACAGGTAGTCCGCTGTATATCTGCCTGCGTTTATGCTGCTTTTAAGTTGTTTACTTCTACATAAAGCTTTCTTAAATCTGCATAAACACAGGAGGTTCTACGCTTCACTACAGGGACTTTTGCCTCCAGTGAAGACCTTTCCGTTTCCGGCAAGGGTTTTAAAAGTTCCCGTATAAAATATCTCGCTCCAATATTATAGGCTGCTGACAGGTCGCAGTTATACTGCTTTCCTGTCTGTAAGATACATAGGCTATGGTTCTCCGGATTTCTTACTACCGCTCCACTTCCGTCACAGGCCAGCCTGCTGGTGTTCCGGGCACTAACTCTGGACACACGAATCCTGTTCCGATGTGCCTGATGTTCACATAGCTTCTGAATATCCCTCTTTCTCCATAAATGAAGTTTTTGCTTCTTTTTTCCGGATATTTTTCCTTGCATTTCCAGATACTCAAAAACAATTACACCTGCCTGATATTCTACGGCATATTTCGTGATTTCCGCAGCTATTTTACGGGACAGTTCCATATTCAGCCTTTTTGCATAATCCCATCGGCTTTGAACCTGTCTGGAGGAATGTTCTCTCTGAAAACGGCGGATTCTGCCAAGCACATGATACAAATGGTCTTTATCACTGGGGAAATTTATAAATTTACGTCCCAGAATAGTGCCATCTGCACGCATGATACTACAAACTGCATCCGTATTGATTCCTAAATCAACGCTGCATATCACCTGCTGTTTTACAGCTGTTTTCGATAAGGTTACTTCCTCTGTGTATGAAAATCGAAGGAAATATTTATGATGTTTCCTTTCCAAAGTTGGTGCGGATGCCTTTTTCCCGCTCCACTTTTTCCGAAGATATTCCATATCGGTATGAAGTAATTTTACCTGAAACCACTTCCACTCACGCCCATCAAATAGCTTTAAATGTGCCACATCTTCTCCCGGTTCTGCTTCTCTATACATGACATCCCGATAGAATACCGGCATCGCATGATTCTCACAGACCAGCTTCGGTTTCCCCCTCAGTTCTCCCTTTTCCCACAAACTAAGGCGTGATTGATAGGAGGACACTGCTCCAAGTGCGTGTTGAATCGCCGCTCTTCTCAGATAAGATGGCATCTTAGGAAAATGACGGTCAAACGGAAATCTGGCATGATTCTTTTTTGTCTCATGTACCAGATGTTCCGCCTCATTAAAGCGTTTTTGTAGATTTTTGATTTCTGAAAGTTCTTCCCAGATCTCTGCATACACCGGAATCAGATAGGAAACTGCTTTCCGAAAAATATCCAGCGTAGAGCGGAGCGGTATATTCTTTTTTTTAATTTCTACTCCATAGCTGGATACAATCTGCATAAAGGTCCCTGCTTTCTGTTTTCGATATTTCGCACACTGTGCAAAATGATACTGTAAAAAATACGCATTTCTTCTACCTACGAAAGTAATTTTTCTTTCGTAGGTAATACACTATATTTACATTTATATTATACCATGCATCTCTTTGCAAGGCAAACATTTGTTCTGTATCTATTAAAATAATTGGCACACCTAACTCATCACTACTACAATATACTTATGGGTAATCCCCTTACATCCAGTAAGGATTTATCCATCTCATTACTTAAACTGTTAGAATGT
>QWCV01001462.1_pt1 | contig 22602 bp, 27 predicted proteins | sample 1972621 | NCBI WGS metagenome assembly QWCV01 (sample SAMN09866699, study PRJNA288562) | Human gut metagenome isolate pre2_stool, whole genome shotgun sequencing... | isolation source: gut | host: Homo sapiens | place: USA: California | reverse complement strand
GGCTTGAAAATGAAATAATTACAGTCGATATGTTCCTACAAACGAGAGCCAATCTTTGATATGTTTCCATCTACGAGCGTGGATATGTTCCCCATAACCTTAGGGGTTGAGAATGCAGTTTTGATAGCTATCAAGGCAACTCGACACACGTTGAAGCAGCAATTCTGATGACGTATTGTGGTTTGGACAAGGAATAATAGGAGTCAACCACAACATGTAGTGGTTTGAGTACGAAAATCGGGTCAAAAACAGGCTAAAAAATACCGTTTTTTGACCCTTTTAAATAGGGCATTTGACAGATGACATTTGATGTTTCGGGATTAAAAATCCATAGGGTGAGGTAGATTAGCACAGAACTTTATTGAATAGAGAAATTAAAAGTGATATAATCAGTTGCATAAGGAGGAGTTAAATATGTGTACATGTATTGCAGTAGTAGATATTACTTTATCTCATTTATAATGAAAAAAATTAAAGGAGGTAAAGGTATGGGTATGTTTTCTATATTTGTTATTGAGAGATTTCATTATCAACTAAACCAAAAATAATTGGTTATAATGAGCTCTTAAGATTAGTTCATTATAACCGGCAAGGAGAAGGTTATAATGAAACAGAAAAACCCGAAAAATACGCAAAATTTCATTACATCTAAAAAGCATGTAAAGGAAATATTAAAATATACGAATATCAATAAACAAGATAAAATAATAGAAATTGGGTCAGGAAAAGGACATTTTACCAAGGAACTTGTGGAAATGAGTCAACGGGTGAATGCTATAGAGATTGATGAAGGTTTATGTCATGCCACGAAAAAAGCAGTTGAACCTTTTCAGAATATAAAAGTTATTCATGAGGATATTTTGAAGTTTAGCTTTCCTAAAAATACAGACTATAAAATATTTGGTAATATTCCCTACAATATTAGTACTGATATTGTAAAAAAGATTGCTTTTGATAGTCAAGCGAAATATAGCTACCTTATTGTAGAGAGGGGATTTGCTAAAAGGTTGCAAAATACCCAACGAGCTTTAGGTTTGCTGTTAATGGTGGAAATGGATATAAAAATTCTTAAAAAAGTGCCACGAGCATATTTTCACCCTAAGCCTAATGTAGATTCTGTATTGATTGTACTTGAAAGGCATAAACCATTTATTTTAAAGAAGGACTACAAAAAGTATAGATTTTTCGTTTATAAATGGGTAAACAGGGAATATCATGTTCTTTTTACTAAAAATCAATTAAGACAGGTGCTGAAGCATGCGAATGTTACTGATCTTGATAAATTATCCAATGAACAATTTTTGTCTGTTTTCAATAGTTACAAATTATTTCAATAAATTAAAAATAATTAAGCGTTCTCTAACTTTAAGAGAACGCTTAATCTTATTACATTGAAAAATGCATTCTATTATTTTCAATTATTATGATATAACATAACTATCATTTTACTTATTTGCATATTTGCACGAAAATATAGTTATCGACGACTATTCTGATAATAGCAACTAATATAGTCAATGATAACTCAAAATTTATTGATATAGTAGGTATATGTGCAACTAATTAATGAAGAAATAATATTTAAAGGAATTTGAAATGTAGCAAATAGATGTATTAGAATATCTGATATTCTAATACATCTATTTGTATATAAATCAAGATTAAATATCGAGAATATGGTGGCGAAGTTTAGGTCAACTAAAGACCAATAAACTTCGTCATTTTTTTATGCTTAAAAATAGAAAGAAAGGATTGGGAACAATGTCAAAATTATTTATGTATGGTACATCCTTGGAAGGAATAGAGCAATTGATGGTTATGGTTCCAAATTTCCAGCCAAGAGGAAATGGAATAATCATCAATAATTATTTTAATTGCCAAGGGGGTGATGGAGATTGCAAGATTGGTGTGATTAATGTTGATGATGATTGTAAGGAGTGTGGACACATTGGTTCAAACTTCAAAATCAATGTGGATAGATGTAGATATAAGGATCTAGTCAGAGAGTGCTTTGGAAAGATAAATAATTATTATTTAAAGGAAAGATTAGAAAGTCTAGCAAATAATTTCAAGGGGGAAATCTTTTTAAATCATAACCACAAAGAAAGATTCTATAATTTTCTTCGAAACCAAGATCTAGATATTCATGATATATCCCCAAGATTTATTGCTATCCTATTTTTACTTACTGCCGATGAAAATCTATGGAAGGTTTCTGAAAATCATATTTTAAATGTTAAGTTTGGCTTAAAACAAATATGTCTTCGGGATATAGATACCAATGGCTATGCCTTATACCAAACTGCAAAGACCCTATCAACTGGAAAGGAGTGTATAAGAATCAATGAGCTAGCAGATAGGGAATTAATAGATGACTATATATTTAAATCAATAATTAACTCTGCCTTAATCAATAGATACGGGACAGAGTTATTTTTAATTAATAAATAGAATGGAGGAAAAAGATTGAATATAACTATTAAAAAATCAAGGGATGATGATAAAAGAAAAACCATATGGATTCCAATGGAGGAAGATAAACTACAAGAGGTATGCAATGAATTAGGAATAGAAATGAGTACAAGGTCAAACTGTTATATAGAAGGCAGTAGGGATGAAAGATTTTCAAATATACTGGCTGATAAAAATGTAAATATAGATGAACTAAACTATTTAATGAAAAGATTTGATGGGTTCAGTCCAAGGGAAATAGAAAAGTTTTGTGCTGCGACCTTTACAGAAGAACCTAATACAATGGCAGATTTAGTAAGCCTAAGTTTCAACTTGCATTGCTATAGCCTTATAAATAACTTCAGCGATTTTGATAAGCTAGGCAAGGATCTATATTAAACTGAGAAAATGGCAGTAGCAACTAAAGAATTAGATGAACTAGATGGAGAAGAATATGCAATGGAAGTAATAAAAAACAATAAAAGTGCTAGAGTAACTCCTTATTTCGTCTTTTGACTCATCAAGTATTTTTAATATTCTTGGTGCCTATTTTTGTATTAAATGTAATAAATGAAAAGTTTATATGTATACAGAAAGACTATATGGTAATATATTCAATTAACGAGAAAAAGAATATTAGAAAGATATTTTATATTATTTTGGGGACTGAATTAATATTTTATATTTTGGGACAAATTTTTTTTCAAGGAATTAATTATTTTATAACAGGTGAAGTGTATTTAATTAGTATTAAGTTTAATGTATTAACAATTTTAGAAATTCTATCTGCAAGTTATATAGTTCTATCTATTTTATTACTATTAAAAAAGGATTTGTTTACTTATATAAACTATTACATTTTATTAATGGTACTTTTAGTAGTTAATAGTGGATATATTACATTTCCGATGACTATAAAAGTTTTAAGTTTACTACAACATGATTATATAAAACTACTACTATCAAGAACATTTTTGTTTTTGTTAACCTTCTTTATTTTTAAAATGTCTCTTAAAAGATATAGTAGTAAATTTTATGGTGGATAATAATGGATAAATTGGCATATATTGGAGTTATAAATCATGATGAAAATGTTGAATATCCATTAAATTTTTCCAGTGATGGTATTTATGAAGTTGTTTGTAAATTTAATGGTGGATGTGAAATAAAAATCAAATCAAGTAATTATATAGATGCTCATGAAATTCATAAAGATTATTATAAATTTCACATTAATGTTTTTCTGCCAATTATTGGACTAATAGGTTTAGTATATGGGGTAAAGGAAAAGGATAAGTTGTTTATGGCATTAAATATCCTTTTGATTTTATTACTTCCTATAACAATGTTCGTAGGTCATCTAGTAGGATCTCCTTAAGTAATATAATAAGCTTAGAGTAAAATTTTGTAAATAATCTTAAAAAGATATAAGTTTATCTGCTTATAGCATTTTATCTCTCCACTTCCTTCCCATAAGTGATTTTCATAGTTTTTCCTATACTGAAAAAGGTCAGAAAATTCTTCTTTATTCAAAGAATGCTCTTGCATAAGGGTATTCTTTTTTATTGCAACTTATCGAGTCTGATTAATATTTCTTTTATGTTTGGTAATATTTTATAGATTTCTAAAATTTCATTAGTAGCTATTTTATAAATAGAAAGTTCGATATAATACTTCTCTGTAAATTGGTTTTATTCAGTTTTTTTACATTTTTATACTTCATGATGTAAGATCTTTATTTCAGTTTCAATTTTTTAAAATTTATTCAGTGGATGTTGTATATCATAAGAAAATAACTAGCTTTAAATCAATTTCTCCAAACCTAGATTTTATATCTACATCTATTTATTTTAGTACAGATAAGATTGAGCGATTACATCAATACGATTATGTCCTAAGTATTTGCTGGTTATTAACATAGCTTTTCGATCTAATATTTCTCCAGCTCTATCATTTCTCATGATGTATCTTTCTCCTCCTTCTGAAATTAAACCACCAGGTATTTCATCTATTGGTCTTGCATAATGATTATAAATTCTCTTGGCGTATACTGCTCTGTAGTGGTGGTTGTCATAATGAGAAGGTAATTTTGGTGCTATTTTAAGCTCTCCAGCTTCTTTAAAAATATTTATTATTTCATCTGTTTCTTCTTTATCTTTGCCCATGATTAAAGCTAAGCGTTTTTTTCCACCTTTTCCTTGTCTAACTTTTACATAATATTTTCCGTTGATTTCTTTTAAATCAACCCCTCTTACAGCTTCCATTTCTTTTTTTCTTAATCCTGTAGAGCTTGTTATTTTAGAAAATTTTCTTTCTAGCTCTTCTGATATGTGTTTATCTCTTTTAGCTTCATATCGACTTCTTTTAATTGATTTTCTTGTCCTTGGAGCTGTCGCTATAAAGTTTGTAGATGATGTTCTTAAAACCTTTGCTATAGCTGATTTAGATGTGCTAATTGAGTAAGCAGATAAGTCTTGATTTGTTAAGTTTTTCAGATATTCATTTACGTGTTCTGTTTTAACTTGTTGCATTTTCTTTATTTCAGGATAATTTTCTTTCAAAAATTCTGCAAATTTATAACATTGTTTTTTGTATGTCTTATAAGTTGTAACGCTATAAATTTTATTTATTGTTGTAGTTGATAAATCATTTTTATCGTCATTTCTTGATGTACTCATACCATCATTTAACATTCTTGTTAATCTATCATAAATCTGATTTTTTAAAATGTTTTTTTGCTTTCTTTTATCCCATTTTTTAGTTTTTTTCTTTTCTTCATCTATTATTCCAAATTCTTTGTTAAAAGCTTTGTTTGTGATATTAAAAGACATAGAATGCTCCTTTCAAATATATAACTATCTTTTTAAAATTAAAGCTCTTAAAAACGATTCTAGAGCCTTATTTGTTACTCTAATTGTTAAGACTAAGCTTTTTATACTACCGAGTCCGTAGAAGCTTCTAAGTTGTCCAATCTAAGACAAAACACATTTTTTAAAGAGCTTGGCTTGCTCTAAAGTACACATTTTTAGATTGATAGCTTGGCTTGCTATTTAATGCTTTTGTAAGTGAATTCCTACACTATACATTTTTTTACATACTTAAAATTTTTGCTCTATAAATCTTTTTTATTTTTTTCTTACTTCATATTTTGCGACTTCCTCTCTTTGTTTCCTCATTTTTGATCACTTATCTTTTTTATTTTCTCCATACCATCAATCTTCTATTTATAATTTGTCAGAAAAGGTTCTTAATAACAAAAGAGTTTAAAAACTTATCCTTGGTAAATACCCTAAATCTGTTTATACGTCCATAAATGGACCGTATAAACAGATTTTATTTATTGGAAATCCTGTGTAGAAAATAAAAATATTAAATTTTCTGACATATAAGAGATAGATTAAAAACTTTCTTTTATATGGGGGAATTATGAAAATAGAAAAAAACATCTTAGTAAGATATGAGAAATTTCAACGCATTGGCTTTGATAGAGTGAAATTTAAGAATGTAAGAGTTACCGAGTATGAGATTAATCACTTAATAAGCTTATATCAGAACTCATATGGAATAACGAAATTTAGTTATTATAGAAAAGAACTGAAATCCATTCGAATTGAAAGGGGAGGAATTGGGCGATTGGAGATAAGAAGAGAGAATTGTTGCAACATAGATTGTGGCTTATATGCAAGAATAGATTTTTCGCCAACGGACATTCTAGGACAAAATATAGAAAATTTTTCTTTAGAAGAATTAAAAGATGTGGTTGTGGAAATTAAAAATATATTATACGAAGATTATAAAATTGAGATAGACATATCAAATGTCATTTTTAACTATTGTGAAATTAACTACAATTATTTAACGACAGGTAATACTAAAGATTTTGAAGACCCATTACGTACTCTGGTTAGATTTATCCCGTATATGAAAATTTGCATAGATATTGAAAACCATAAAGAGAAAGACGGCTATGAATCCAAAACAATAACAGCACAAAATCAACGACATAAAATTACATTTTATGATAAATTAAAAGAAACAAAAAAGAAGCATAAAAATAAAGAAATCGTCATCGTTGATGAAAATGGAGAGATACTAAATGGGAGTATTTATAGATATGAGCATACAATAAAAAAAACAGATAAGTTTAAAGATTTTTTTGAAGAAACAAATCTTTTTAATTTAAATGAAGAAGTGTTTCGTCAAAAATTATTCTTATATTTAGAAAAAAATCTTTTTAAGCCATATGAAAAGCAAAAATTAATGTGTAGAGACCTTCTTGTGAAAGCCGTTAAAAAATATAGGGAAAAGGATCAAAGAGGAAAAGAGTGGGGAAGCTTAATGATTAGCGATATCCTAATTCAAGAAAGGCAATTAGGTTATCAAATACTTTTTGATTCAGATGATTTGTTAGAAATTGTTAGTGAAGTTTTTTTAAAAGATAAAAACAAAGGGCGCATTTTAGGATATATAAAAAGACTGTTATGCAAGGAGCCGTATCTTTATTATTCTAAAAATAAAAAAGAGAAAGTTGAAAATTTAGTTTATAGTATAAAAAGTCAATTTCATGACCTCATTAAATGAGGATAGAAGTGATATGTATTGTGAAAAAGGATAGATATTCGATTGGTGTAAGTAGTAGAATTTAAAGAAAGTATTACTCTCTTTAGTTAGTGTAAAAGATAAGTAGCAATCTCTTATAATAATAGGAAGAATTTTCAATGACGACAAGTTTGTTATTGGATATTAATTCTGACATATAAAGACTGTAAGAAGTAACTATATATATTAGGAAAGGAAATTATTATGATATTAGAAAAAGAAGAATTGTTGGATAAGGTTTTTAAAAGTGTAGTCATGAATATTATGTCGGTAGAAAAATCTATTTTAAGTGAAGAAGTGTGGCTAGATGTTGGAGGACACTATTATTGTGTAGATGGCGTCAGAGATATTTTACTAGAAAGAGAAGGTGAGTCACTTCAGTACTTTTTAAGCGATATGATAGTAACCATAAGATGCTATGCAGAAGTTTATGGAAGTTTTGATATAGAGCTTGATTTAGAGAGTATAGGCTTTAAAAACTTCATAAAGTTGTCCCATTTGTTTAATGAAAAATTCTTTAATAACTGGCATAGCTTTGTGTATGAGATCCAAAGAGAGTGACTAAAAAATTATAATTAAATCTAGTAAAAATAAAAGCTTGAGATTGTCTAACCTCAAGCTTTTATTTTTTAATTCACAGCTAAATCATCCACTATTAAATCCTCATAGTCAACTGTAATTTCATCATAATTTTTCCTTGCAGAGACTAGTATTGCCGATACGAAAACAAAGTCATTTATTTCGAGCGAAACATCATTTACACGCATGTTTTTAGAGTATTGAAGTGTAATTACTTGCTCTCTATAGTCTCGCACTTGAATCGTAATCCAATTATTGAACTCTTTGATGCTTAAGATAGAACCGCTAAGAAAAACTCGTGAAAATGGGTTTTTAAAAGAAAAACCTATATTTTCTATTTCAAAGGCTTCTGATAACAAAGTGTTCTCTAAGACTATTTTTTCACCAAGAAAATACTGTTCTTTTCTACCTTCATATAAATAGGGAATGACAGGGCTTTTCACAAAACCTGTAATATAAACAGTTTGATTCATTTTAAAATCATGAATATCTATAGATTCAAAGTATACTTTCATATAATTTGGCTCTCTTTTCCCATTAATAAAGATTGTTAAGTATGGATTTCTTTCCTTAAAACCTCCTTTTCCTACAATCCTTCCGCGGCAATAAAACTCGTTTAATAGTGGAATTTTCCTATCTTTTTTCATTTTTTACTCCTTTCTTCAATTAACTATTGAATATATGCATTAAAAGATTTTCAATAAAAAAGTCTGTGTGGAGAAAAACACGAATCAATACTTTTTTCTGACATATACAAGGTGAAATCAAAATTAGGAGGCAATTTACCTTGTATAATAAAAATAGCGTAAAAGATTGTTCTTATGAATTAGATGGGTTGGCACGTCTCTTACAAGAATTAATAGAAAAGTATGCAGATCAGTTAGATTTTGAAAAATTGGAAGTACCGCCAAGATGTTCAGAAAAAAATAAAAATGAGGATAATATTAATTCATCGGATTAGGTTATTGTATTGACTTTTATATTATGATTTATGTAAAATATAGGTATAACTATAACGTGAAAATATGTCCAAACTAAAGGTGGAAAAATGAAAAATAAAAAGGCGTATGTATATACAAGAGTGTCAACATCTATGCAAATTGACGGTTACTCACTTGATGCTCAGGAAGAAAGAATAAAACAGTATGCAAAAGCTTATGGTATAGAAATAATAGAAACCTATAAAGATGCTGGAAAATCAGGAACATCTATTTCAGGTAGAAATGAATTCATAGCTATGCTTAATGATATAGAAGCTGAAAAAGATAAAGTTGATTATGTAATGGTTTTTAAATTATCTAGATTTGGAAGAAATGCAGCGGATGTATTGCAGTCATTGCAAGTCATGGAAAATCATAATGTAAATCTGATTTGTGTTGATGATAGTTTAGATAGTTCTAAAGATTCTGGAAAGCTTGTTATAACAATTCTATCGGCAGTAGCAGAAATGGAACGTGAAAATATACTTTCTCAAACTATGGAAGGAAGGAAACAAAAGGCAAGAGAAGGAAAATGGAATGGTGGTTTTGCTCCAATTGGCTATTCATTAGATAATGGAGAATTAGTTGTTAATGAAGATGAAGCTAAAGCAGTAAGGATGATTTTTGATTTATATGCTAATTCAGATATGGGAGCCAATGGAGTATCTAAGTATTTAGTTTCTTTAGGTATTAATAAACCTATAAGACAAAATGGCAAGAATCCATATTTTTCAGCTAGTTTAATAAGACAAATATTGGATAATCCTGTATATAATGGGAAAATTGCATATGGAAGAAGAAAAACAATTAAAGATAAAACTACTGGTAAAATTAAATTAGAAAAATCTGATCATTATATTATAGCTCAAGGAAATCATGAAGCTTTAATTGATGATGAGTTGTGGAATACAGTACAGGAAAAAAGAAAATCTCAAGCTAAAAAGTATGAGAAGATAAATAGAGGAAAAGATGAGAGAGTTCATATCTTATCAAATCTAATAAAATGCCCATATTGTGGTGCTGGTTTGTATGGAAACAAAAGCCGTAAACGTAATAAAAACAAAGAAGGAGAGCATTACAAAGATTATTACTATTACGGTTGTAAACATAGACAAATGATGAATGGACATAAATGTACTTTTAATAAACAAATTAGAGCTGAATTAATTGAAAAAGAAGTTGAAACAATAATTACTCAAGTAGTTAGTAATCCTACTTTTGCCAAAAAAATTGAAGAAAAAATCAATATTCAAATAGACACAAAAGAAATTGATGAAGTTATTAATAAGCACTTAGCGAAGATTAGGCAATTAACAGGTACAAAAGCATCACTAATTAATCAAATAGATTCTTTAAATTTTGAAGATAAACATTATGATAGAAAATACACCGATTTAAATCTTAGACTTGATGCTATATATGACCAGTTAGAATATGCAGAAATGCAGTTAAATGATAGCAGAAAAAGGAAAGAGGCAATTCTTGAAGAAAAAATAACCTCGGATAATATTTATAAGATTCTTGTAAATTTTAATAGCCTTTATACAGTTCTTTCAGATATCGACAAGAAGAGATTACTTAACGAAATGATAGAAGAAATTCAAATTTATGACGAAAAAACAGAAAAGGACACTTGGATAAAATCGGTTGTTTTCAAGCTTCCGCTTATAGATAATGAGATTGACTTTGGTTTGGACAATAAAGATAATGTAGAGACGGTAACTCTATTATCCAAACTTAATACAGAGCACCATTTGGATATATAAATAGGTGAAGATGAATTGTCTAAAATTGATAGACAAGAATTTATTACAACGAAAATTAAAAGAATATATAGATATTGCTGGTGAAATAAACGAATAAAATTTAAAAAAGGTACGGGGGTGCGGACAAAAATTTGGACAGTTTTTATGCAGCAAATCCAAGTTTTCTCCTATACTCTACAGGACTAAGATTTCCCAATGACGTTTTAATACGCTCTTCATTATACCTAGAAATATAATCATTAAGCTCCTGCATGAATTCAAATATGTTGACTCCTGGCCAATCCTTATTGTAAAACATCTCTTTTTTTAGTCTTCCAAAAAAAGCCTTCACAAGCAGCATTGTCGCCAGTACAGCCTTTTTTAGACATGGAGCGAGTAAGGCCCGCCTCATCCATACGCTGAATCCAACTCGGCCAACGGTAGTGACATCCACAATCTGAATGGACCGTGGGATTCTCATCATACTTAATCCATGGCTTCTACTTTGTGTTTTTGTGGTTAGTAACACTTTATCAGATTAGCCATGGATTATTTTATTTATTTGTTGCATTTCATATTACAAATCACTATAAAGTGTATTCCGAAAAAATTAGTTGACACTAACTTAAAATTATGCTACAATAAAACTGACAGTTTTGTCAGTTTTGTTTACAAAGAGAGGTATATATTTTGGAAGGGAAAAAACAGAAAGCCAGTCAAATCAGAAAAAAAGAAATATTAAATGCAGCTAAAAAGGTTTTTTTAAGGAAGGGTTTTGCTGACACGGTAATGGAAGATATTATTGTTGAAACCTCGCTTTCTCGAGGAGGTGTGTATTACCATTACAAAAATAAAGTTGAGATATTACATGATTTAATGCGAGAAGGTATGGCTTATCGAGTCGACAAGATTAATGAAGTTCTGGCAGAGTATTCGGGAGAGCTAGATGCTAACGCTGTAGCACATATGATTGTCGATAAAGTACTTGATGAAAGTGAACTCATGAGCGTATATGCCATATATCTTCAGGCTACGAAAAACAATGATGACCTAAAGAATTTGTTCCCAATTTTGGTCGAAGAATCCTTAAAGGCTGCATATATAGGAGTTAAAGTTGCAAAGAAAGATGGGTGCGAATATCTCACAAATGACTTTTTAATATTTTTTATGAATACAGTTATACTAGGTTGTGAAATCTTAGATGGGGCAAGGGATAGCTTTATAAATAATAGAGAGTTTTTTATAGAAATAATAAAGCTGTTTATTGATAGTTATGAAAAAGGTAAAATAAGGTAATTTTTTTTAAACTAATAGTTAGTATAAGCTAACTGAAAAGGAGATGAGTTAATGAAGAAAAAAAATGATGAGTTGATTTGCTCTGCTTCGGACAGCAAGAAACTCAAGCAAAATAAAAATTTAATAAAAGAGGTAGAGAGTTTAAACTTGGATGTTCCTGATGAGATTATGCAGCGAATCGAAAGTGATGTAGAGCAAAGCGAAAAAAAACCTAAAATCAGTATGGGTGGTTTAAATAAAGCACTTATGAGTGTAGCACCTGAGTATAAGGGTAGGATGCGAATTTCTGTTATTTTTGCCTGCATTGGAGAGCTTTTTAGTTTTTCTACCTATTTTTTTAGTGCTTATGCAGCAGGATGGCTTATAAAAAATGCCGGGGGTAATCCAGTCGGCTTTCATGCGTTAATGAAATATGCTTTTTTTGCAATAGGATCACTGCTCCTTTACTTTATATTTACAGGATTCAGTACAATCATTTCACATAAAACCTCTTTTTCCATACTTGCAAAACTTAGACAGACTTTGTTTGAAAAATTAAAGGTAATTCCAATGGGGTACTTGGTGGATAATCCTGTAGGTAAAATTAAGGTAATTATCATGGATCGAGTAGCAGATATGGAAGACTGGGTAGCCCATTTGATGCCTGAACTACCTAGTAGGCTTTTGCATCCGATACTCTGCACAGTTATTTTGTTTTATTTAGATTGGCGTATAGGATTATCAATATTTGTGCCGCTACCAATTGTTTTTTTAGCGATGATTACAATGATGTATAAATACCGTAGTAGAATGGCGGTGTGGCTATCAAGTTATGCTAATGTTGCCGACAGAAGTGCGGAGTATGTTCGTGGAATTCCTGTAATCAAAGCATTTGCACAAGACAAAGTTTCGTATGGAAAGTTTGCAGATGCGGTAAAATTCTATCATTTTTCAACGATGAAATGGTGGAAGCAAAGTTGGTTTGGCAAAGCACTTATGACGGCTGCAATGATGACACCACAGATAGTGAGCTTACCTTTAGCTTTCTATTTATATGGGAACGGGCAAATAGGCATTGAAACATTGCTTTTATCACTTATTCTGCCAATTGCTATCCTTCCACAAGCTTTTGCAATCATGATGAGCTTTGAACTTTTTCAGATGGCTTCCAATACTTGGGTATCCATACAAGAATTACTTGATATGCCTGATCAAAAACGTCCTAATGCAGAAAATAAAGTTACTATAGATAGGGGCAAGGGAATAAAATTTGATAATGTAAGTTTTTCTTATCATGACGGAACTGAGGTATTGCATAATATTTCTTTTGAAACAAGCCCCGGAGAAGTGACTGCACTTGTCGGACCTTCAGGTGGCGGAAAATCTACAATTGCAAAGCTTTTAGCAGGATTTTGGGATCAGTCATCGGGTAAAATTTCCATTGGTAATGTTGATACAAAGAATATTTCATTTAAACAGCTTGCTGAAGAGATTTCTTACGTTTCACAAGATAATTTTCTTTTCGATGTAAGTATTAGAGATAATATTCGTCTTGGAAAGCCTAATGCATCCGAAGATGAAATTATTGCGGCAGCAAAAGCTGCTCATTGCCATGACTTTATTACGGCACTTCCTAAAGGGTATGATACAAAAGCAGGAGAAGCAGGAGGAGCAATGTCGGGCGGTGAAAGACAGAGAATAACTCTTGCCAGAGCAATTTTGAAACCTGCATCAACCATTATTTTGGATGAGGCGACAGCTTATGCCGATCCTGAAAACGAAGCTCTAATCCAAGAAGCAATATCGAATCTAGTAAAGGGGAAAAATCTTGTGATGGTTGCTCATAGGTTAAATACAATCAAGCAGGCACACCAAATAATTCTAATCGATAAAGGTCAAATTATAGCCAAGGGTAAACATGAAGAACTGATGGAAGAGCCACTTTATGCAAGCCTGTGGAAACAATATTTAGGGGAGGAATAAGACATGGAGTTTATAAGATTATCATTCAAACTGGCAGGACAGTATAAAAATCGTCTTAAGGCAGGAATTTTTCTTATTTTTCTGCAAAATGCTTCAATGCTGTTTGAATTTTTCGCTCTCTTTCTTGCATTCGGTTGGATGAATGAAACTACATGGGAGCATATTTGGACAATTTTCGGAGTGCTTTTTGCTTCCTTTCTTTTTAATTTTTTGACAGGCTGGGCGAAAAGTGGTCTTAGTGACGGTGTTTTCTTTGGCATTTTCAAAGACTACAGACTTGCAGTTGGCGAAAAACTTAAAAAGGCGCCTATGGGATATTTTGCAGAACAAAGCCTATCAAGAATTATGGCGGCATTTACCAATGTTATGAAGAGTCTTGAAAATTACTCTGCAATGAGTATCGACTTTGCTGTTTCAGGCATTTCAATATCCTTTTTTCTGTTGGTTGGGATGTTCGGTGTAAATACTAAAATTGGATTTTTAACTTTAATTTGTTTAATTCTTATTTGGTTATGCATGTCTCTTATGATTAATCAAGCAAAAAAAGAGGTTGCACGTGAGCATGCAGCTATTACAAAGGTGGGTGATGCGTTAGTCGATAGCATTAGCGGGATTCCTGTGCTTCGCAGTTTTCCGTTTGCAGATGAAGGTGTTGTTGAAGAAATACATTCTAAATTGAAAAATGCTTCTGAAGAACTTAGACTCTCTCAAGTACATTTTGAAATCGTCTTTGTTATTTATGCAAGAATTTTTTCTACTGTTATTAATCTTTCGAGTTTACTTGTTACATTATTTTCTTGTTATCTTTATACGAAAGGGGAAGTTTTATTACCACAAGCGCTTACTGTTTCAGCTGCCGGCTTTATGATTTTTGGCGGTTTAAAACAACTTGAAAATGCAGCCATCCTCATGGTTAAGAATCCTGCCAATATGCAATATTTGGATGAGGTTTTAGATATTCCTGAAATAAGTGACGGGACTTTGGAAGTTATGGAAAATCAGGATATCGTCTTTGATAAGGTGAGCTTTAGTTACGACAAAGGGAAGCCTGTTTTAAAAGACCTTTCATTTACTATTCCACAAGGGTCAAAGACAGCTATCGTAGGACCGTCAGGATCCGGAAAAACGACAATAATCAATTTGATCTCTCGTTTTTATGATGTTGACAGTGGTGAAATAAGATTAGGAAATAGAGATATACGAGATTATAAAGTAGAAAGTTTACTGAAAAATCTTTCACTTGTTTTCCAAAATGTTTATCTTTTTCAAGATACTATAGAGAATAATATTCGCTTTGCAAATCCTAAGGCAAGTCATGAAGAAGTAGTGGAAGCTGCTAAAAAGGCTCGTTGCCATAATTTTATTATGGAACTTCCTGATGGCTATAACACCATGGTAGGTGAGGGTGGCAGTTCTCTTTCCGGTGGTGAAAAACAACGAATTTCTATTGCTAGAGCATTACTTAAAAATGCACCTATTATTCTTTTAGATGAAGCGACAAGCTCCGTTGATCCTGAAAATGAATATGAGATTTTGGCCGCGGTTGAGGAATTGTCCAAAGGACACACTGTAGTTTCGATAGCTCACAGACTTTCAACTGTGAAAAAAGCCGATCAGATACTAGTGATTGATGACGGTAAATTGGTTCAAGAAGGCGAACATAACGATTTGATAAATAGAGAAGGAATTTATTCAGCATTTATCAAGGCAAGAGAGCGAGCTGCAAGCTGGAGATTGTAAAAAAAAGTAAACGATTAAAAGCAACCGACATTTAAGAATTAAAAAGCTTTGTAAAGCACATATAGATAATTTTTGAAGCGATTAAGAATAAAATAACTTAGTCGCTTTTATATCGTGATTTTTAAATTATAAAAAACAAAATTAATGGAAAACCGAAAAAATTTATCAAATAAATTAAAAAATTTGGTAAGCAAGGGGGGTCAATCTGTCCTTATGTAAAGTGAAGGGAAGTTTGACTTCCTGTATTTTATTGATGATAGTGAAGATTGCCTATTTCAAATGAAAAGAATACAAAGAAAAGTCCCTTTCAAATAATTGTTCCTTGACAACTGAGTAGACCAAAGGTAGGGCTTTATCTACTTGTGGATGATTATGACTTACGCCATGACCTTTCTGCTGAAAGAAATTTTGGTTTTATGAATACTGAGAAATCAAGGAAACAAGAAAGCGAGCGATAAATAAGAATACATAAAAACAGATGTGGCAACCTGTTCGATGAAACAAGTAGTGATAATGATACTTCAATAGTTTAAGCCGGCTCGTCTGGAATAAGAGGCGGAGGTGAGATTCCTATGTTGCTGCTAAGCACCTACCAAAGTCGTTAAACTTAAAATATAGAAGAAAACATATTTTGATTATAGAAAGTTTGTAAAGGAAGGAGTGGTGTCTTTGGATAGTGACTGGAATGGACTGGCTGATTTAATTGCAAATCTGATTACAAAATATGCTGGTGTTTTAGATTTAGATAATCTGCCCGATCCAACGCCAGTAAAAAATCAAGAGATGAAAAATAATTTTGACATGGCAAAAACACAAATTGAGATGGACTAATAAAAGTGTTATAATATACTTGAAATGATAGTTCAAACTTAAATTCAAAAATCAAAGTTTATATATGATATAGAAAAGTTATATTGAGGGAAGAATACAGTTTACTCGAATGATGGAAGATATAAAATCTGGAAAAGATGGAGTGTCTTTTGTTCTTGTGTTTAAGTTATCAAGATTTGCAAGAAATGCCGCTGATGTTCTTTCTACACTTCAGATAATGCAGGATTATGGAGTTAATCTTATCTGCGTTGAAGATGGCATTGATTCATCTAAAGATGCTGGGAAACTAATGATTTCTGTTTTATCAGCTGTGGCTGAAATAGAAAGAGAAAACATCCGTATTCAAACAATGTAAGGTCGCATTCAAAAAGCAAGGGAAGGAAAATGGAATGGTGGCTTTGCTCCGTATGGATATAAACTTGAAGATGGCAAGCTGTTTATAAATGAGGAAGAGGCAGTTGCAATAAGAACGATTTTCGACCAGTATGTAAATACTACGATAGGAGCCAATGGGCTATCTAAATACTTAGGGAATCATGGAATTAGAAAAATCCCAAGACAGAATGGTAAGAATCCTTTGTTTGATGCAGGTCTTATAAGAAAGATATTAAAGAATCCTGTATATAATGGAAAAATAGCATTTGGAAGAAGAACTTTAGAAAAAGTTCATGGTACAAGAAATGAATATAAGCAGGTTGAACAAGATGAATATCTAATATCTGAAGGGATACATGAAGCTATAGTTTCCGATGAAGTTTGGCAAGCTGCTCAGGTTATGCTAAAATCTCAAGCAAAGAAATATGAGCATGTGAATAAAGGAAAAGATACACGCACACACATGCTTTCTGGAATTGTAAAATGCCCGATATGTGGAGTGGGAATGTTTGGGAACAAGTGTATCAAGAAAAAGAAAGATGGCACAAAGTATAAAGACTTTTTATTACTATGGTTGTAAACATAGGCAGATGATAAGAGGTCATAAGTGTACATTCACTAAGCAAATTAGAGAAGAATTGTTAGATGATGCTGTTGCAGAGGTAATTGTCAAGATTGTAAGTAATCCGAAATTTGCTTCTATGATGCAAGCAAAAATCAACATGAAGGTGGACACCTCTGAAATAGAAAAAGAAATAGATAATTACCAAAAGGAATTGAGGAAGAGTCATTCTACAAAGTTTAAGCTAATTGAGGAAATAGATAATTTAGATGTTGAAGATAAGCATTATAAGAGAAGGAAACAGGATTTAGACGAGAGACTATATCGTATGTATGACAAAATAGATGAATTAGAATCATCACTAATTGATGCGAAAGCAAAGAAACAGACTATTGAAGCAGAAAAACTCACAGGAGATAACATATATAAGGTTCTGATCTATTTTGATAAACTCTATAAAGTCATGAATGATGTAGAGCGTAGGCAGTTAATTTCAGCTTTGATTTCTGAAATTCAAATTTACGAAGAAAAACAACCTAATGGACAATTGCTAAAATCCATTACTTTTAAGCTCCCAATTATAGACGATGACTTGAATATAAGTTTGGACAATGATGAGCAAGTTGAGAGCGTTGTGAAACTTGAGAGGATATAAGGAAGGATATAAAATGAATGAATATATCATTGAACTGGAAAAAGAATTTTCTTTGATAGAAAATAGTTTCAAAGAGGAAGAAAAAAGGACGAACTTTAAAGATATAAAATCATTTGAAGAATTTAATAAATACTATTGGTATCGAGAAGAACTTTCACAAATTTGCAAATCTCTTGGATTAGAGTATAGATGTACGAAGAAAGAATTGAACTACATTATTGAACAATATTTCAAGGGAAATAGAGTAGAAAAATTTTTGAGTAAAGGTAAGAAAAGTCAAGCCGAAGTTATAACCTTAGAGACTCCGTTACTTAACTGTGGCTTTTCTTTTAACCAAAAATTTAGAGATTATTTTTCAGCTGTAACAGGCGTTAGTCCGTTTAAATTTAATGCTGATATGGCAACGGCTTGGCGAAAAGTAAAAAGGGATAACGATATAAAATTTACGATCCAAGATATGATAAAAATATATTATGGAGAGTCAGATTACGCCAAGTATGACAATTCGGTTTGTCAATGGAATCAATTTCTAAAAGATTTTTGTACAGATGAATGTAGCAACAATTATTCTAATAAATTAAAAGTCGCATCTATACTTTGGAAAGAAGTTAGAGAATCAAAGAATGAAAAAGTTTATTCAAAATTACTTCTGAATGAACATAGAAACAAAATTGATGAGTATCATAAATAAACAACTCTCAGATTGTCAAATTGTTCTGGAAAGAAAAATATGAATTTTGTATAAGGGAGTGATAGGAAAAGTGCAACAAATGGAAATTAGATATATAACAAATTCAGATGATAGATTGGCTATCAGCAAAATTTACGAAGAAAGTTGGAAATATGCCTATAAAGGGATAATTCCACAAGAATATCTTAATTCAATTCCTGAGGGAAGATGGTCAAAAAAATTTGATATACCTGGATGGAAGACACTTGTTTGTATTGTCGATGGAAAATATATCGGCACAAGCAGTTTCTGCAAGTCTCGTTTTGAACAGTTTCCCGATTGTGGTGAAATTATTTCTATATATTTTCTTCCTGAATATATAGGAAAGGGCTACGGGAAAAAGCTTCTTGAAACTTCTATTTTGGAACTTAAAAAGCTAGGTTTTGATGAACTGTTCTTGTGGGTACTTGATGACAATATAACAGCTAAAAATTTCTACGAACATTTGGGGTTTCTCCAAACAGAGGAATATCTGGATGACACTATTGGTGGTAAAGAGTTTCGTGAAGTGAGATTTATTTATAAAAATGAGAGTTAGAACAAAAATGTGCGAAGAATGCTATTAATCAGACAATAGTGTAACTCTTTATTGAATCCGTTAGACTGCTTGGAAAATCATATGCAGTATATTTGCGGTACTTGCCGGCGATGTATCTGCATCGAACATGATTCCAAGCGAGGATTACAAAGATGGAATTTTCCGTTCAAATCATTGGGAATAGCAAAATTGTATTTAAGAACTGCCGACTATACAACGAAAAAGTCTTGTGGGATCGATGAAATCAAAAGTAAAAATGGCAAAGTATAATACAAAATTTTTGCAGATTACGATGACTTTCGAGTTTATATGAGAAAAAATAAAGATAAAATCTGTGAATCAACGGAGTCTGTTTTTCGAGTATTAGAATATAAAGAATATCCCAATATGCAGGTAAGAAAATTAACGGCTAATGAAATACAAAAGTAAATATCGGAGATATAACTGGAATTTAGCGAGGAGATGAGGCTACTTGAAAGAATATATCGTGAGTTTAGAAAAAGAATTTTCGTTGATAGAAAATGGCTTCAAAGAGGAGGAAAAAAGAGCCTTTGCAGATTACAAATCTAATGATAATGAATATACAAGAAAATTAGCATTTTTAGCATATAAATCTGATGCCTATCAAGTTAAAATGTATGGTGTATTTCTTTTTGGATACTTGTCAGAACAAGATGATATTTTAGCATTTATGCGAGATGAAGTTTCCAAAGACGATAATTGGAGAGTTCAGGAAGTCTTGGCAAAGGCATTTGATGAATTTTGTAAGAAAATAGGATATGAAAAAGCACTTCCAGTAATTGATGAATGGTTAAAAAATAATAATCCTAATACAAGGAGAGCAGTAACAGAGGGATTAAGAATATGGACGAGCAGACCATATTTCAAAGATAATCCAAATGAAGCTATCAGACGAATTGCTGCATTGAAAGAAGATACGAGTGAATATGTTAGAAAGTCAGTAGGAAATGCTTTGAGAGATATTAGTAAAAAATTTCCAGAGCTAATCAAAGAGGAACTTTATAACTGGAAGTTAGAAAGTAAAGAAATAAATCAAGTGTACAAGTTAGCAAATAAATTTATAAAATAACTATAAGGAGAAAACTATGGAAAATAATTGCGCTATTATTAACGATAAAAAAGCATTTAGATATAGAGCAGCAGCCATCATAGTTGAAGAGGGATGCGTGCTACTTGCAAGAAATGATGAGGACGACTATTACTACTCAGTTGGCGGAGCGGTTCACATGGGCGAGACATCTGAAGAAGCCGTCAAGAGAGAAGTATTTGAAGAGACAGGACTTAATTACGAGGTAGATCAACTTGCTGTGATACATGAGAACTTCTTCATCGGAAGCTCTGGCTTAAAAGGAGTAGACTTTCATGAGCTTACATTCTACTATATGATGAAGCCCATGGGTAAAAGAGATTTTACAAGCCAAAGCACTACAGAGTCAGGTGCTAAAGAGACAATGCATTGGGTGCCTATAGATGAGCTCGATAAATGCGAGGCGTACCCAACATTTATGAAAGAATTTCTTAAGTCGAAGCATAAAGGAGTAGAGCATATAATTACAGATGAAAGGTTCAAATAAACCGGTTAGACTATACGAAAGTTGTTTCCGGAAGTATCGGAGGTTTTATGAAGACAATATATTTTATTTCAGGTTTAGGAAGTACTGAAGAGTCTGTGCAACTATTAAACACTGAGTTAAACAAGTATGGATACGAGATAAAATTTTTGGATATTCCAGGGCAGTATTCAAATGAAAACGTTAAAATAGTTGATGAGAAAGATTTTATAGAGTGGTTGAAAAATAGTATACATAAAGATTCTATTATCATGGCGTTCTCAATTGGTGCTGATTTGGTACTCAAATTTAATAAGGAGATAAATCCCTGCGAATTAATTATTTTGGATGGTGGCATCATCGGTTATGATTTTGAAAACAGAGATTTAGAGAAAGAGATACAAGAAACAAGAGAGATTATCATTAAAAATAAGTTGAATATGAATCCGTATACTATCACAAATTTAATGTCAATTATTGCTGACGATTATAAAGATATTTTTGAAGTTGATTTACATTCCCGAGTGTTGTTTTTTGTTGCGGACAGTCCAAATTATGCTTTTGAATATAAAAAAGTAAAAATTGATAAATACTATAAAACTAATCGCGATGACATTACTATAAAAATTGTTAAAAATACGACTCATGAGATTTATACTCAAAAGCCGAGATGTGTTGCAGAACAAATTGCTGAATGGCTTAACAGGGAAAAATAAAAAAACTTCTTAGCAAATAGACTCCAAAATATAACCAATAGTTCCTACATAAGATTGATTGTATTTTAACTTCGCCATTTATGATTTATCATATCCAAATCAATTATATTGGCGAAAATAATCTCGCCAATATTGATTTATATACGCCATTTGTGATATAATGGCGAGGAAGGTGGTGAAGCTGTATGAGAGAATTTGATTATTCAAAACTGTTAGATTTAAATATACCTGCAAAAATGTATGATTTAATATCAAAAATCTATGAATATAAGGGAAAACAGGAGCTATACGTAGCTAATTTTTCTGATGTTCTCGATAAAATGGTAGAAGTAGCGAAAATTCAGTCTACAAAATCATCTAATGCCATAGAAGGTATTTCAACAAATGATACAAGACTAGAAAAGTTAATGAATAAAAAAAGCGAGCCTAAGAATAGAAACGAAGAAGAGATATATGGTTACAGAGAAGTTCTTGACATCATTCATGAAAACTATGAGAGTATTGAATTTACAAAAAATAATATTTTGACCTTACACAATAAACTTTATTCTTATTCTGGAGAAAGACATAAAGGAAAATTTAAAACAATGGATAATAGCATCGTTGAAATAAATTCCCTTGGCGAGAAAAAAGTTAGATTTCAGCCTGTATCAGCCTTTGAAACAGAAAAGTATGTTGATGCAATGATTGAGGCATACAATAAAGCTCTTAGCTTAAAAATTCCACCATTATTACTAATACCAACTGTGATTCATGATTTTTTAGCTATACATCCATTTGCTGATGGCAATGGTAGAATGTCAAGGTTATTGACTTTGTTGCTTTTTTACAAAAATGGATTTTTTGTAGGAAAATATATTTCACTAGAAATGATTATCGAAGAGACGAAAGATATTTACTATGAAGAATTGCAAGCTTCAAGTGAAAATTGGCATGACGGAACTAATAACGACTTGCCATTTATAAAATATATGCTTTCGGTCATATATAAGGCATATAGTGAATGCGATGAAAGATTTAAACTAATATCAGAAAAATCTTTATCTTCTTCAGATAGAGTAATGAAGATATTTGCAAACTCTTTAGAGCCATTATCTAAATCAGATATAGTTGTGCTTTGCCCAGATATTTCTCAAAGAACTATAGAAAGAGCGTTAAAAGAATTAAAGGACAGTGGCTTAATTAAGCAAGTTGGCAAGGGAAGATCAACTAAGTATATTAAAGTTTAAAATTATTCTATAAATCTAATAATTACAGTATTTGATGGCAATA
>QWCV01003786.1_pt1 | contig 22652 bp, 19 predicted proteins | sample 1972621 | NCBI WGS metagenome assembly QWCV01 (sample SAMN09866699, study PRJNA288562) | Human gut metagenome isolate pre2_stool, whole genome shotgun sequencing... | isolation source: gut | host: Homo sapiens | place: USA: California | reverse complement strand
GCTTACTCCGTAACGCCCCCGCCGCACCGGCCTGTATGGGAGGAAACCGGAAGACGGTGCTGGGACATAGGAGCGGGCTTGTCCCCGCCCGCAGATGGTTCCCCCGTGTAGGGGCCGATGCCTACATCGGCCCCTACGAGAGGACGGCGGCGGCAAGCCCCCGTAGGGGCCGGACACTGGCCGGTCTTTCTCTGCCATACCTTCCATTCCACACACTTGTAGGGGCGGCCTTTATGGCCGCCCGCGGGCGACCACAAGGGTCGCCCCTACCCCTGGCAAACAATCAGGCCCCGGCGTCCGCACCGAACGGTGCGGACGCCGGGGCCAATTTGACATAGATTAGAACTCCGCGTTGCCCACGGTGCGGGGGTGGGGCAGCACGTCACGGATGTTGGAGATTCCGGTCAGGTACATGACCATGCGCTCAAAGCCCAGGCCGAAGCCGGCGTGCTTGCAGCCGCCGTAGCGCCGCAGATCCAGGTACCACCAATAGTCCTCGGGGCGCATGCCCAGCTCCTGGATGCGGCCCTCCAGCCGCTCCAGCCGCTCCTCACGCTGGGAGCCGCCGATGATCTCGCCGATGCCGGGCACCAGGCAGTCGCAGGCGGCCACGGTCTTGCCGTCGTCGTTGAGGCGCATATAGAACGCCTTGATGTCCTTGGGGTAGTCGGTGACGAACACGGGCTTTTTGAAGATCTGCTCGGTGAGATAGCGCTCATGCTCGGTCTGGAGGTCGGTGCCCCACTCCACCTTGTAGTCAAATTTGTCGTTGTTCTGTTTGAGCAGCTCCACCGCCTCGGTGTAGCTCACACGGCCGAAGTCGGAGGAGGCCACATGCTCCAGCCGCTCCTTGAGGCCCTTGTCCACGAAGGAGTTGAAGAAGTTGATCTCGTCGGGGCACTTCTCCATGACGGTGCGGATGATGTGCTTGATCATGGCCTCGGCCACGTCCATGTCGCCCTTGAGGTCGCAGAAGGCCATCTCCGGCTCGATCATCCAGAACTCGGCGGCGTGGCGCTGGGTGTTGGAATTCTCCGCCCGGAAGGTGGGCCCGAAGGTGTACACGTCGCCGAAAGCCATGGCGAAGTTCTCGGCGTTGAGCTGGCCGGAGACGGTCAGATTGGCGGGCTTGCCGAAGAAGTCCTGGCTGTAGTCCACCTTGCCGTCCTCGGTGCGGGGCGGGTTCTCCATGTCCAGGGTGGTCACCCGGAACATCTCGCCGGCGCCCTCGCAGTCGGAGGCGGTGATGATGGGGGTGTGGACATAGACGAAGCCCCGATCCTGGAAGAAGCAGTGGATGGCGTGGGCCGCCACGCTCCGCACCCGGAAGGCGGCGGAGAACAGGTTGGTGCGGGGCCGCAGGTGGGCGATGGTGCGCAGGTACTCCACGCTGTGGCGCTTTTTCTGGAGGGGGTACTCGGGGGCGGAGGGGCCCTCCACTGCCACGGAGGCGGCCTTCACCTCCAGGGGCTGCTTGGCCTCCGGGGTGAGTACCACAGTGCCGGTGACGGACAGGGCCGCGCCCACGTTCTGTCCGGCGATCTCCCTGTAGTTGTCCAGGGCGCCGGCGTCCAGGACGATCTGCAGGTTCTTGAAGCAGGAGCCGTCGTTGAGCTCCACGAAGCCGAAGGTCTTCATATCCCGGATGGTGCGGGCCCAGCCGGACACCAGCACCTCTTTCCCGCCGAACTGCTCCTGGTCGGCAAAGATCTGTGCAATTTTTATGCGTTCCATTGGTCGCTCCCTCTATTCTTAAAAATAAAGTATCAATGGGTAGTAGTATACCATTTTTCAACCATTTTGCAAGGGCTGAGGGAAAAAAGGCAGGACTACCTCCGTTCGGGTCCGCCGAAGATAAGCGCCTCCCGCGCCTCGTCAGACAGGGTACGGTCGCGGAACCCGTAGAGGAGGACCCCTAGGGCGGCCAGGGCGGCGGCCAGGGCGTACTCCAGGCCGTCCAGCGCGCCGGGGCTGAACGGGAGAAGGATGTTGCCCGCCAGGAAAACCGAGGCGGCCACCCCCAGCACAGCCGTCACCCGCCCGCCGGGCATGCGCACCGGGCGGCGGAGGTCCGGCCGGGCACGCCGCAGGCGGAGCACCGCGGCCAGGGACATGATCCACATGACGATGGTGGCCAGGGAAGCGATATTGATGAAGGGCAGAAAGAAGAGCCTGCCCGTGAAGGGGGTGAGCACCACGAAGGCGGCGGTGAACCAGATGCAGCGGGCGGGGGTGCCGTATTTCGGGTGGAGGGCGGAAAACGCCCTCGACACCAGTGCAAAGCGGGACAGGCCGTAGAGCATCTGGGCGGAGGAGTAGAGGGTGGAGTTCATCACCCCCACCGCGCCCACAAAGGCGGTGGCCAGGAAGAGCACCCGCACGGCGGGCACGCCGGTGATGGACACCAGCACGTCGGCGAAGGGGGCGGTGCGGCCCACCGCCTCCCGCCAGGGCATACACCCGGCCACAGCGGTGGACACCAAGCAGAGGATGCCCGTCACCAGGAACAGGCAGGTGATGAGGGCGGCTCCCGCCTTGCGGGCGGCGGGGCCGGAGGCGTCGGCGGCAGCCTTGGACACCGTCTCCCACCCGGCCACGGAGAACACCAGCAGGGACAAAAGGGAGGCCGAGCCGGCAAAGTCGAAGTCCAGCCCCCCATCGGAGGCGTACACCGCCGGGTCGAAGTGGGTAAAGCACACCGCCAGCCCCACGGCACACATGATCAGCAGCACCACCGTGGCCAGCTTGGCCAGGGAGGCGCACACGTTGGCCCCCCGGAGCTGCACCCACAGGATGGCCCCCGCCAGGGCCAGTTGGATGGCCACATTGGGCAGGGTGACGGGGAAATCCCCCAGCTCATAGAGCACCGCCGTCCGCCCCAGGGCGGGGAACAGCTCGTCCAGCAGGGAGACGGCGGCCAGATCCACCCAGCAGAACACAATGGTGTTCATCAGGATGCCCGCCCACCCCACGGCGAAGCCCCCCCGGCTGCCGAAAGCGGCGTAGGAGTACACCACCTCGCCGCCGGGCAGGGGGAGCATGGGGATGGCCTCCATGTAGGCGAAGGCAAACGGCAGTTCAATGATGATGCACAGGGCGAAGGCCACCACCAGATTGAGCGGTCCCCCCGCCGTCTCCAGCCACGTGCCCGTCAGCAGCAGCCAGCTCGTGCCCAGCATGCACCCGATTCCCATGGCCACCAGGCCGAAATAGCTGATGCCCTTCCCGCCGGACTTTCCCATTCAGATCCCTCATTTTTCCTCAGATGAACCTATTATAGCACCTTCCGGCCGGTTTTCCCAGCCCCCCGGCCCGACTTTCGCAGAGAGACTGCCCACACCAGCCACGCCAGTGCGCTCCCCAGCAGCGGCGCGGCACACCACCACAGGAGCAGGAACCATCCCATGACCATCCAGCCCGCCGCGCTCAGGAAGAGCACCCCTGGCACCGCCAGAAGCGCCAGAGGCACCAGAAGCCGCCACACCGCCCTGGCCCGCCGGCACAGCAGCAGCTGAAGAAAAAACATAGGGAACGCATGGAAGTACAGGAGCAGGAGCTGGTGCCAGGGCGGTATGTTCAGAGGCAGATCGGAAAAGGCCGCGGCAAAGGCCGCAGTATAGACCGCCATGGTGACCGCGAAGCACCCCAGAAGCCATTGATCCGTTCGTCTCATAAGCACACATCCTCTCTCTTCACCGGGAGCTGCCGGTGACGGCTCCGCAGGCCCATAGGGCGGGGGCTTGCCCCCGCCGCTTTTCAAAGGGCGCCCGGCGCAGCTCCACCCCAGGTGCGTCCGGAAAAGGCATCCGGCCCGTTAACCCGTTCCGCCCCTCTCCCGGGGATACGCCCCCGCCGCGTTGCCCAGCAGGGCGGAGATGGATGGCACGAGGCAGAGCGCGGGAGTCCGCTTTCCTACGACGATCAGCAGGCACAGGGCGCACGCCACGGGGAAAAGGGGGCACAGACCGTGCCGTTTTCCCAGGGACATCCCTATGGCGAGGCAGCCAAAGGGCAGGAGATAGACCCCCGCCAGCACCGCGGCTAATTCCCCGGCGAGGCCGCCCAGCAGGGCGGGCAGAAGGGTGCAGGCCAGCAGACACCAGGGGAGCCAGAGGACTGTAGCCCTCAGATTGAGGCGAACCGGGCCGGGCGCAAAGCGCCAGACCAGGGCGGGGATGGCCAGAATCGCCAGCCAGCACGCCAGCGCAACCATCACTCCCCCGCGCCTCCCCTCCGCCGCCGCAGTGCCGCGCCGGTCAGGCCGCCCGCCAGGGCGGCGAGAAAGGCGATGGGGAGCATGTCGGTGTCGGCCACATTGGACACCAGCCTTGCCAGCAGGGCGAAGCAAAACAGGAACCCCGCGCACGCCACGGGATAGAGGGGGCAGAAGCCCTGCCGCTTCCCCAGGGACAGGGCGGAACAGAAGGCGCCGACGGGCAGCAGGAGGTAGGGGTAGAGCAGGCCGGAGAGCACCGGCACGTCGCCGGCGTCGCACAGCCGCAGCACAAAGGGCAGAAGCAGACACAGCAGGGCGGCGAAGGGGACATAGGGCAGGGTCTCCCGCCAGTGGAACAGGGAGGGCCCGGGGGCCAGGCCCAGCCGCTCCCGGATGGCGGACACCTCCGCGTACCAGCCCACCCAGCGGCCCAGCCACACCAGCAGATACACCAGCGCCAGGGGCACCAGGAAGGCCGCCGTCTCACGCACACCGAAGTTGAGCCCCACCCACAGCCCCACGGTGGCCGCCGTCAGGGCGAAGTGGGCCAGCGTCCGCCCCACCAGGGCGGAGCCGTCCCCGGCGAAGGGCAGGGTGGCCACCCCCACCTCCGCCCCGAACAGGGCGTAGAGAGCGAAGGACAGGGCAATCCCCACCCCCTCCAGCCCGCGGGGGAAACCGCAGTTCAGGAACGCCAGCGCGAGGGCGCTGGGCGAGCCCGCTATGAGAGACCCCGCCGCCCAGGCCGCCAGCCCGCCGCCGGCCATCCCCAGCAGAGCCCCTGCCAGCGCCCGGCGGAGGGCCCTCCTCTTGTCGTCGAACAGCATGTCGTTCCCTCCTTTTTACAGTCCCAAAGCCTCTTTGATCTTCCTCACGTACCGCCGGGACACATAGCTCACCGCGCCGCCCTCCAGCGTCACCCGGATGGTGCCGGTAAGGGAGAGATCCAGGGCGGTGATCTTCCGCAGGCTGATGATCTCCGAGTGGGAGATGCGCACGAAGGTGTGCCGGTCCAGCCGGCCCTCCAGCTCGTACAGCCGCTCCTTCAGATCGTACACCCCGCCGGGGGTCTGGCACTTCACGCCCTTCTCCTCGCCGTAGCAGCGGAGAATGTCCTCCGCGGCCAGGGGAACGGCCCGGCCCCCCTGCCAGCCGACGAGGACGCCGCCCCCTTCCAGCCGGGCGGCCAGAGCCTTCACCTCGTCGGTGAGGGCGGGGGCGTTGATCACAACCGACATCCCGTCGCAGCCCGGGTCGATGCGCAGCTCTACCTTCATGCCCTTCCCCCCTTTCAACCCCACTATAGCGAAAAAAGGGCCGTCTGTCCACCGATTTCGGACAGACGGCCCCAATGGGCCGATATTCGGTTTGCTCCCCGCCGGGGCGCGCCACAGAGACCGGATGCTCCGGGTTCAGCGGAACAGGGCGCTCGCCCTGTCCCCTGCAGGGGCGGCCCCTTGTAACCGCCCCTACACCCCCACCTCATAGGTCCAGGTGCCGTCGGCATTCTGCCGGGCGGTGCAGTCGGTAAAGAAATACGCCCCCAGGCCGGAGGCCCACTTCTGCGCCTCAAAGCCCTCCTCGGCGGAGCCGGACAGGGAGAACAGGCAACCGTTTTCCCAGCGGTAGAGGGCCACGCTGTCCTCGTACCCCTCCGCCGGCTCGGTCATGGGGGTGAGGTAGCCCGCCTCCCAGATCTCCTCCAGAGTACCGGTGATGGGCATCAGGCCGTGGGCGTTCCCAAACACCCAGGCCAGGGCGGATTTCTCACTCTCAGCCAGGTCGGTGAGGCCGGAGAGATCCACCCCCAGCTCCTCCAGCCCTGTGTTGAGGGCAGTATCTACCTCCCACAGGTCGGACAGCACCTGGAGATACAGCCCGCAGCGGTCATCCGCCGGCTCCTCCAGCACGGTCACGCCGGTCACATGGCCGAACTTGGCGGGATAGGTCTCCAGAATCATTCCGTCAAACCCGACCTCCACCATCGCCCCGTCAGCCAGGGGCCCATCCACCGCCAGCCCCTCTGTATCCAGGGTATACACGTCCCCCGCGCCCCCCGGGCCAGCCAGCACCAGCTCCCCTTCCTCCGCCCCATCCACAATGCGGCAAGTCATTTTTTCGGGAGCCCCCGCAGTCAGGCCGGGCTCCTCCGAGGGGGAGCCCGCCGGGGTTCCCCCCGCGGGGGCGGCCTGGTTTCCGGTGGATGCACACCCGGCCAGCAGGAGCACAAGGGCGAACAGCAGCAGGCTTTTTTTCATGGAACATTCCTCCTTTCCCCTCTTGGACGGCGGGACGTGGAAAAAGTTCCTGAACCGGGGAGATTCCTCTTGACAGAGGCCCTCTATAAGCATATGATTATATCAACAGCTTATGTTTAGGAGGAGAGGCCATGACTCAGCGGGAACGGCAGATTCTCAAGTGGATTGAGGAGAACCCCCTGATCTCCCAGCAGGAGCTGGCGGACAAAGCGGGCATCGCCCGCTCGTCGGTGGCGGTACACATCTCCAATCTGATGAAGCAGGGCCATATCGCCGGCAAGGGCTACATCGTCCGCACCGCTCCTTATGTGGTAGTCGTGGGGGGCGTCAACCTGGACATCGGCGGGCGGCCCCACGGGGAGCTGGTGGCGGCGGACTCCAACCCTGGCCAGGTGCGCATGAGCCTGGGGGGCGTGGGGCGCAACATCGCCCACAACATGGCTCTGATGGGGCTGGACGTGCGGATGCTCACCGCCTTCGGCGACGATATGAACGCCCAGCGTATCGCCGCCTCCTGCGGCGAGCTGGGCATCGACATCAGCCAGTGCCTCACCGTGCCCGGCGGGGCCACCTCCACCTATCTGTTCATCACCGACGGGCACGGGGACATGGCCCTGGCGGTCAGCGACATGGAGATCTATGAGCATGTCACCCCCGCCTTTCTGGCCGGGCGGGCCCGGCTGCTCCAAAATGCCCAGCTCCTGGTGGTGGACACCAACATCCCGGCCCAGTCCATCGCCTGGCTGGCGGAGAATATCCGCCTGCCCATCTTCGCCGACCCGGTGTCCACCGCCAAGGCGGAGAAGCTGCGCCCCGTACTGGGGAAGCTCCACACCCTCAAGCCCAACCGGCTGGAGGCGGAGCTGCTCTCGGGCGTGTCCATCACCGACGCGGCGAGCCTCAACGCCGCGGCCGACGCCCTGCTGGCCACCGGCCTGCGGCGGGTATTCATCAGTCTGGGGGGCGACGGGGTGTTCGCCGCCGACCACAGCGGGCGGGTACACGTGCCCTGCTGTCCCGGAGAGATGGTGAACACCACCGGCTGCGGCGACGCGGGCATGGCCGCCATCGCCTGGGCCTATCTGGAGGGCACCGGGCTGGAGGACACCGCCCGGGCCGCCATGGCCGCCGGGGCCATCGCCATGGAGAGCGCCGAGACGATCAACCCCGACATGAGCGCCCGGCTGCTCCGCCGGAGGGCGGGCTTCGGGGAGGGAGTGGAGACGCCTTGACCTTCTGGACCGCGCAAATCCTGGGGCTGATCGGCTCCCTGCTCGCCTTCACCGCCGTCCAGACCGGCAGCCGCCGGAAGATCATCGGCCTTCAGCTTGTGTGCTGCGTGCTCTGGGTCGTCCAGTACGTGCTGCTGGGGGCGTGGACGGGGGTGCTCATCAACCTGCTGGGCCTGGCCCGCGGCGTGGTGTGCGCCTACAACGACCGGCCCTGGGCCCGCAGCCGCCTTTGGCTGGCCCTCTTTCTGGCCTGTTATGGGGCGGCCCCCCTCCTCACCTGGGACGGCCCCTACTGCCTTCTGCTGGGCGCGGCCATGATGCTCACCACCGCCGCCCTCTGGACGCGGAACATGCGCCTGACCCGGCTGCTGTTTCTCCTCAACTCCCCTCCGGTGTTCGCCTACAACCTGATCGCCGGCTCCTATACCGGCGCCGCCATCGAGGTGGCCGCCTTCTGCTCCTTCGCGCTGGCCGTGTGGCGCTTTGATCTCCGCCGCCCGGCCGCCGGCCCTTCCTCTCCGGCCTGATCACTCCGCAATCCGTATTTTATAAATATATTTTACAGGAGGTAATCACCATGAATCTCAATCCGTATCTGGACGTCGCCCCTGAAGTAGCCGCCGCTGTGGCCGCGGGCAAGCCCGTGGTCGCCCTGGAGTCCACCATCATCTCCCACGGCATGCCCTACCCCCAGAACGTGGAGACCGCCCTCAAGGTGGAGCAGATCATCCGCGACAACGGCGCGGTGCCCGCCACCATCGCCATTCTGGGCGGCCGCCTGAAGGCCGGCCTCACCGCCGAGGAGATCGAGTATCTGGGCAAGAAGGGCCAGGACGTGACCAAGGCCAGCCGCCGGGATCTGGCGGTGCTGGTCTCCCGCAAGGCCGACGGCGCCACCACCGTCACCACCACCATGATGATCGCCCACATGGCAGGCATCCAGGTGTTCGCCACCGGCGGCATCGGCGGCGTGCACCGCGGCGCCGAGACCACCATGGACATCTCCGCCGATCTGGAGGAGCTGGCCTCCACCCCCGTGATGGTGGTGTGCGCCGGGGCCAAGTCCATCCTGGATCTGGGCCTCACCCTGGAGTACCTGGAGACCCACGGCGTGCCCGTCCTCGGCTACGGCACCAAGGAGCTGCCCGCCTTCTACACCCGCAAGAGCGGCTTCGAGGTGGACTACCGGGTGGACACCCCCGCGGAGCTCGCCGCGGCCTTCCGGGCCTCCCTGGATCTGGGCCTCAGGGGCGGCATGCTGGTGACCAACCCCATCCCCGAGGAGTTCGCCATGGACCACGAGGTGATCAACAGGGCCATCGACGAGGCCGTCGCCCAGGCCAACGCCCAGGGCATCCACGGCAAGGCCACCACCCCCTTCCTGCTGGCCAAGGTGAAGGAGCTCACCGGCGGTGACAGCCTGGACTCCAACATCCAACTGGTGTTCAACAATGCCCGGCTGGCCGCCCAGACCGCCGCCGAGCTGTGCAGGCTGGGCTAAGTCCCCAATTCCCCAGGTCCCCTGTGCGTCCCAAACGCACGGGGGACCTTTTTTCGGTTTTGGCGGCGGAATATTTCTTTTTCTTAACATTCGCCCCCAATCCGTTGCATCCCGTCCGGCCGGGACGTATAATGGCTGGGAACGGAACAAAGCTTCTCCTTGTATGGAGCGAAAAGAGGCGATTTTGAATGGCGCGGATGCGGCATTTTCTCAAACGGTGCCCGGCGGTTCTGCTGAGCGCGGCCCTGCTGGCCGCTGCTGTCGGCACTGCCGCGGCGGCGGACACTCCCGCCCCCACCCTGGGCATCTACACCACCGGGGACATGGGGGGGCGGCTCTACCGTGAGGACCCCGTGACCGGGGAGGCAGTGGAGTACAGCTATCAGAATGTGGCCTCCGCCATGGAGGCGGAGCGGGCCTCGGTGGACGCCGCCCTGCTGCTGGACAGCGGTGACGCGGTGGACAACGGGCTGGTCCAGGACGGCGGCGCGGCGGAGGCCCTGGCCCTGCGGGCCATCGGCTATGACGCCCTGGTGCCCGCTGTGGGTGAATTCCGCTTGGGCCCGGAGGCCCGGGACGATTTCTTCGCCGCCCTGGGTGAAGCGTCGGAGGACGGCGCCCCGGTGCGCGTCCTCTCGGGCAACTACCTGGACGAGGACACCCAAAGCCCGGAGGAGGATGCCTACGAGGTCTTTACTGTGGAGCTGGGCCGGCGCGCGGTGCGCATCGGCGTGCTGGGCCTGGGCGCCATGGAGGCGCCGGAGGAGCTCCCCGAGTCCTTTGTCTCCGGCGTGCGCTTTGCCCACCGGGACAACACCTCCGGCAGCTATAGTTGGGAGTGGACCGGCTACTGGCAGGAGCGGCTGGAAAAGGAGAACTGCGACTTGGTGGTGGTGGTCTGCCACGCCGGACAGGACGAACTGGCCCGCTTTGCTGCGGAGACCACCGGCATCGACCTGCTGGTGGGCGGCCACGGCGAGGCGGCGGCGGAGACCCTCCAGAACGCCGACGGGGAGCCGGTCTCCCTGGTCAGCGGCGGCGGCACGTCCCTGACCCGCACCACAATTACCCTCTCCCCCAAGGGGGAGGCCGTGGTGGGTGAGAGCACCCTGCTCCCCCTGTCCGACTATGAGCCGGACGACCGCCTGAACAAGGCCCTATCCGCCGCCCAAAGCGCAGCGTCTGACCGCATGCAGGCTGCCGTCGGCACCCTGTCCGGCGACTGGTCAGAGGAGGGCTCTCCCCTGTATGTGCAGAGCGGCACGGTGGATCTGGTGGCCGAGGCCATGCTGTGGGCCGCCGATGCCGACGCGGCCCTTCTCTCTCCCGCCGCCCTGGGCGGCGCTTCCGCCGCTTCCCGGTTCTCCGGGGAGGATGACACTGCGGCGCTCTCCCTGCGGGACTGCGCCGCGCTGGCCCCCGGGGACAGCCCCGTCGTCCTGGTGGAGCTCACCGGCGCCGAGCTGCGCCAGTGGCTGGACCGCAGCGCGGAGGCCTATCAGGCGGAGCCGGACGGCTCCATCTCCGGCGGAGAGGGTGCCGACGTGCTCTATGGTATGGACTACGCCCTCTATCTGGGGGCTTCTGAGGGACAGCGGGTGGACGGCCTCGCCTTTGAGGGCGCCCTGGTGGACGACGGGCAGACCTTCCGCGTAGCCGTGTCCGCCGACCGCCTGTCCGCCCCCAACTTCCCGGACTGCACCCCCCTCTGGTCCGCCGCCCGTGACAGCCGCTTTGCCGCCCAGAGCGGCATCCCCGCCGCAGTCCTGGCCGGGTATCTCTCCGAGCAGACCCACCTGCTGGGCATGCTCTCCCCCCAGCGGAGCAGCGAATGGAGTCTCTACACCGGCTCCGTCAACGGCCCGCTGAACCGCCTGGAGTTTGTCACCATGCTCTATGAGATAGCCGGAAAGCCCAAGCCCGGAGCCAGCGCCGCCTTTATCGACGTGTCCAACAGCGACGCGGCGGTGTGGGCCGCCGAGACTGGCGTGGTCAGCGGCAATGGGACAGGCAAATTTCTCCCCACCCAGACTGTCACCCGGGAGCAGGCTGCCGTCATGCTCTACAATTACGCCAAATTCCTGGGGCTGAAGACCCCGTCCTCCGGCCCCTCCGCCACCGCGCTGCTGGACTGCGGCGAAATCGCGGTCTGGGCCCGCCCAGCGGTGGAGTTCTGTATCCGGACGGGGGCCCTCCCCGCCGCCGGACTGCGGGGGGACCTCTTCCTCCCCCGGGGCACCCTCACCCGCGGAGAGGCTAACCGCTGTCTGGCCGCCTTCGCGGACTACATCGAAGCCAACTGAACCCAATAACAGCAGCCCCGGCGGACAAATCCGCCGGGGCTGTTCAGCCTGTCAAAAGAGTCTTTTCGACAGGCTGCTGGACATTTTGAAACTCCGAAAAAGTTTCAAAATGTCGTTTGATCCGACGCGAAAGGGAACCCTGACGGTTCCCTTTCACACTATCCCTCCCTCCGAACGCTTTAGAAGGAGGGTTAATGGGCAGCCTGAGCAGCTCCCGCGGACGAATCCGCCGGGGCTGCTTTCTATCCTCTCCTACTGCGATGTATCTGCCTCTATGGAGCGTTCGAGGGCCGCAATCCGGTCATTCAATGCCTCTATGTCCGGCGCCTCCACCGGCGCGTTGCTCAGGCCGTAGACGGCCTTGAGGGAGAGGACGCGGTACACGCTCTCGTCCAGCCGCTCCATGGAGATGCGGCCGCTTTCCACCGCCTCCACCAGGGCGGCGTGGGCCGCGGCCAGGTTGTCCGCGCCGTGGCACACCAACAGCAGGTCACATCCGGCCTCCACGGCCAGTACGAGCCCATCTCCTCCCGGAGCAGCCCCGTCACCACCTCGGGAGACAGGGAGGCCGGGTTGTCCGGGTCGATCTGACTCAGGAGGATGTGGGCCACCATGATGGCAGGAATGGAGGTGTCCCCCCCATAGGTACCGTAGACGCAGGTAGTGTCGATGGCCTGTCGGAAGGGCCGCAGCTCCAGCTCCTCCAGTTCCTCCAGGCTCTTGTCCACAACAGGCAGGCCGTAGTGGGAGTCCACCGCCGTGTCCCCATGGCCAGGGAAGTGCTTGGCCACCGGGATGACGCCCCCAGACAGGATGCCCAGGGCGGTCTCATTGGCTGCTCCGGTGACGGTTGCGGCATCTGTCCCAAAGGCCCGGTCGCCGATCACCGTATTCTCCGGGTTGGACCAGATGTCCAGGCTGGGGGCGAAGTCCATGTTGAAGCCGAAGGCAGCGCACTGGGCCGCCAGGGTCTGGCCCAGCGTAAAGCAGGCATCCATCCGAGCCTCGGGGTCGGCAATGGAACCAAAGTCCAGGGCGGAGGGCAGATCGGTCACCTCCGGCGGCATCCGGTCCACCCGGCCCCCCTCCTGATCCACGCAGAGGAACAGGGGGGTGTAGTCCCCGTTGAGCTCCTTCAGCCCGTTGGTGAGCGCCGCCAGCTGCTCCGCGCTCTCCACGTTGCGGCCAAAGAGAATCACGCCGCCCACCTGATAGCCCTGGACGGCCTGCACCGCGTCCTCCCCCGGCTCTGTGCCCTCGATCCCCGCCACCAGGAGCTGGGCCGCCTTCTGCTCCACCGTCATCCCCGCCAGGGCCTCCCCCACCGGATCGGGGGTGGGGGTGGGGGACGGCTCTGGCGTGTGGGTGGGCAAAATGGTGGGCGCGGGGGCGGTGGGCTGAGTCGGTTCTCCCCCCTGTTTTTGACATCCGGCAGGCAGAGCGAATACAATTAGTAATAAAATAGCCAATAGCATCCGTTTTGTCATCGTTTTTTCCTCCCTTTCCGCCCCTTGGGCACATGCATGGCCCGCCTGTCTTTCCCCCGGCGCGGGGGCATCTCCTCCCGGCGCTCCGCCGGACGGGTGGGACGCGGGGCAAGCTGGCCGCCAGGCAGTACAAAATCGATCTGCCCGGTGGCGGGATCGGCGGCGGCGCACACCACCTCCAGGGGCACACCGAAGGTGTAGGCCGTCCCGCCCCCCTCCTCCGTCAGCGTGAGGCGGGTCTCGTCGTAGTGGTAGCCCCGGCCGGGCAAGGCCTCCGCCCCCAGCAGGCCCTCCACCCCGCCGGGCAGCAGGACAAACAGGCCGAAGCGGGTGACGCCGGACACGGTGCCGGCAAAGGTCTCCCCTACATGGCCCGCCATGAATTCGGCCATGTAGCGCTTCTCAATCTCCCGCTCGGCGCTCTGGGCGGCCAGCTCCCGCTGGGAGGACTGCACCGCCGCCTTCTGGACCGCGGCGGCCAGTCTTCTCTCCACCCCGCCGGACAGCCTCCCGTCCAGCAGGGCGGTGAGGATGCGGTGGACCATCAGATCGGGATAGCGGCGGATGGGGGAGGTGAAGTGGCAGTAGTATTTGGCCGCCAGGCCGAAGTGCCCCAGGTTTTCCCCGTCGTACCGGGCCTTCATCAGGGAGCGGAGCACCATCATGGACACCGCCGCCTCCTCTGGCTTCCCCTTCGCCGTGTCCAGCAGCTTCTGGAGGGAGGGGCCGTCGGCCTCCTTCAAATCGTAGCCCAGGGGGGCCAGCATGGCCCGCAGCGTCTCCGCCTTGTCCGTGGAGGGCTTCTCGTGAACCCGGTAGACGCAGGGCTTGTCCAGCCGGTTCAGATGCTCGGCCACGCACTCGTTGGCCGCCAGCATGAAGGACTCGATGAGCCCCTCGCTGATCCCCGGCGTGCGGAGCACCACGTCCACCGGCGTGCCGCTCTCGTCGCACACCACATAGCTCTCCCGGGTGTCCAGCTCCAGGGCGCCCCGCCGCCTGCGGCGGCCCTCCAGCACCCGGGACAGCGCGGCCATGTCCTCCAGCATGGGGAGTATCCGGGCGTACCGCTCTGCCAGGGCGGGGTCGCTGTGGGCCAGCAGCGCGTTGCAGTCCTCATAGGTCATCCGCTCCGTGGTGCGGATGACGCTCTTGGCGATGGTGTGGTCCACCACCTCCCCCTCCGGGGTCAGGGTCATGACGCAGGACAGGGCCAGCCGGTCCACCCGGGGGTTGAGGGAGCAAATGCCATTGGACAGCTCCCGGGGCAGCATGGGCACCACCTGGTCGGCAAAGTACACCGAGGTCCCCCGCTCCCAGGCCTCCAGATCCAGGGCGGAGCCGGGGCGCACGTAGTGGCTCACGTCGGCGATGTGTACCCCCAGCACCCAGCGGCCCAGGCCGTCCCGCTCCAGGCTCACCGCGTCGTCCAGATCCTTGGAGGAGGCCCCGTCAATGGTGATCACCACCTTGTCCCGCAGGTCCAGCCGCCCGGCGACGGCGCTCTCCTCCACCGACTGGGGGGTGGCCTTGGCCTCGAGCATCACGGCGTCGGGGAATTCCCGGTCGATCTCGTACTGGTACAGGAGGGCGGCCACGGCGCTCTCCCGGTCCCCGGCGGGGCCGAACACCTCCCGCATGGTACCCATGGGCGGGTGCTTGGCGCTTCCGAAGCTGGTCATGGCCACGGCGGCCCGATCCCCGGCCCGCACCCCCTTCCGCTTGGTGAGCACCTGGATGGGGCCGGGCAGCCGGTCACTGTCCGGCCGGAGCCACAGCCCCCGGTTGTGCCGGACCAGCACGCCGGTGACCGTCTTGTTGGCCCGCTCCACCACGGCGGTAATCCGGGCGGTGCGCCGCCGGCCCTCCTCCCCTCCCTCGTCCTCCGGCCGGGCCAGCACCCGGTCGCCGTGCCACGCGCCGCCCTCCGCCCGGGGCGGAATGAACCAGTCGTCCTCCCGCCCCCCGCCGTCCTCCGGTACCAGAAAGCCGAAGCCCCGGCTGGTGGCCTGATAGATTCCGGCGAGCCCGCCGGCCTGCTTATCCTGTTTCATATCATCGTTCCCTTTCTTCCGCACTCCGGCCCTCCGGCCGGGATGCTCCGAGTGCCGCCGCCCACAGGCGCGGCGTCTGCTGCTATTGTACCATAATTTTGTCTCATCCGGCATCGAAAGATACAAAAACCGCCCTCCCGAACGGGAGGGCGGTTTTTTTGCTTCTTAGAGCAGGCACATGACAAAGGTAATTACCACAAAGCCGATGGCCACCCATTTGGTCAGCTTGGCCAGCTTGGCGTCCCAGGTCTTGGCCCGGTTCTTGGCCATAAAGGTATCCGCCACGCCGGCGATGGCGCCGGACAGGCCCGCGCTCTTTCCGGACTGGAGCAGTACCACGGCGATCAGGAAAATCGCGGCCGCCACGTCCACAGTGCTCAGAATCAACTGGGGGATATTCACGCTGCATCGTCCTTTCGGCCCCGGATGGGGCATCATTCGTCCATACGCTATGGTCTATGGGCGCAGTTATCCCGCGCCGCTTTCAAACGTGGATTCTATCGTAGCACATTTCCCCGCCGATTTCAAGCATTTTTTCGCATTTCTCAGCCGCCCCGCACGATCCGGCGGCTGCCCCAGCAGGTGGCCAGGAAATAGCCGCCGTAGATGACCAGCAGCAGAACCGCCGCCACGGCGCTGGAGGCCGCCGCGTCCACCTTCCCGACCTCGGCGATCACCGCGTTGGCCGCCGTCATGCCCACGGCGGCGTGGACCAGCGCCAGGGCCAGGGGCAGGAAAAAGGAGAGGAATACCTGGATATCCACCGACCGGGCCCGCATCCGCTCCGGCGCGCCCAGCCGGGCCAGGAGCTGGTAGCGGGGGGCGTTGTCCGCCGCCTGGGTGAGCTGCTGAAGGGCCAGCACCGCCGCCGAGGCCAGCAGGAACACCACCCCCAGGTACAGGCCGATGAAGAGCACCAGCACCTTGGTGCCCATAACCTCCATCCAGGTCCCGATACGGGTGGTGCAGCCGTAGACGCCCAGGGTGTTCAGGGTAGACAGCGCCTCCTGAAACCGCGCCTCCGCCGCATATTTGTCCCCGGCATAGTCGGCCAGGAAATACCAGCCGTCGATGTGAGCTCCCTGGGCCGCGTCGTCCGGCTGAACGTCCAGGCCGTGGTGCGCCCGGAAGGCGTATGCCGCGTCCTGGCCCCAGCGGCCCGCGATGGCGTCGTGCATGGATTGGGTGATGGCCCGTTCTTCCCCGGTGCGATACACCGGAACGGCCAGCGAGAAGGCGCACTCTGCCTCCGGATCGAAGCCTCCCTCCGCCAGCAGGGCGGGGAGGTCCACCTCTCCCTCCTGCTCCGGGTAGAAGATCAGCTCCACGTCCTGGGGGGCCTGCTCGGCCGTCATCTGCTCCACCGTGTTGTTGAGCCCTACCGAGCTGGCGGTGATGCCAATGGCCAGCAGGAGCATGAGGCAGATCACCGTCATGGAGCGGTAGGTGGTGTTGATGCGGGCGTTGAACTGCCGCAGGACAAACATATTGAGGTTCCTGTAGTAGAGCCGCTTGCTGCTCTGGCATACCCGCAGAAGGAACCCGGACAGGGAGCGAAAGAAGAGCAGGGTGCCCAGGCTGCCCAGGCCGATCATCACCCAAAACAGCGCGTCCACCCGCAGCAGGCCCCGGGTGAGGAGCATGGCGTAGGCGACGGCCAGCAGCCCCGCCCCCGCCAGAAAGAGAACCACCGACACCCCCAGGCTCTGGGCCTTGAGCTCCTGATTCACCCGCCGGGCCTGCATCAGATCCAGGAGCCTGCACCGGGAGACGGCAAAGGCGTGGCAGAGCATTACCAGCAGGAAGATAAGGGAGAAGGCCAGGGCCGTTTTCCCCATGGCCGCCAGGGAGACGGAGAAAGTGAACTCCGTCATGGGCACGGCGAAGAGCCCGGCGGTGAAGGCGGACAGGCCCCAGGCCGCCAGCACCCCCAGCCCCAGGCCTGCCAGCAGGGCCAGCACCCCCATGCACAGGGTTTCCAGCAGGAGCAGGCGGGCCACCTGCCCCCGCTCCATGCCCAGCAGCAGGTAGGTGCCCAGCTCTCCCTTCCGGCGGCGAATCAGGAAGCCGGAGGCATAGAGGATCAGAAAGGCCAGCACCACCCACACAAAGACGGAGAGCATGCCGATGAGCTCCCGGATGGCCTGGGCCGTGGGAGCCTGGGGACCGCTGCCCAGGTATTGGAACACCGCCTGTGTTTCCAGGGAGTTGAACACATAGAACAGGCACACGCCGAAGGCGATGGTGAGAAACCACACTCCGTAGTCCTTCATGCTGCGCCCCACATTTTTGAAGGCCAGCTTAGAGAACATCGCTCTGATCACCTCCCAGGCGGGTCACCACGCCGATGATCTGCTGGAAAAACGCCCGGCGGCTCTGCCCGCCCCGCTCAAGCTGGGTGAGCACCGCACCGTCCTGCAAAAAGAGAATGCGGCGGCAGTAGCTTGCGGTGAAGGCGTCGTGGGTCACCATTAGGATGGTGGCCCGGCCTTCCCGGTTGAGGGCCTCAAACCGGTCCAGCAGCAGCTTGGCGGAGCGGGAGTCCAGGGCGCCGGTGGCCTCGTCGGCCAGCACCAGGGCGGGGTCTGTGATGATGGCCCGGGCCGCCGCCGTCCGCTGGCGCTGTCCGCCGGACATCTGGTAGGGGTATTTGTTCAGGCAGTCGGTGATGCCGAGCAGCTCCGCCGTCTCCTTGACCCGCCCCTCGATCTCCCCCGCCGGAGTCCCCCGGATGGTAAGGGCCAGAGCAATGTTCTCGAAGGCGGTGAGGGTGTCCAGCAGGTTGCAGTCCTGAAACACGAAGCCCAGCCGCTCCCGCCGGAACCGGGAGAGGGAGCGGCCCTTCAGCGCCGTCACATCCTGCCCCTCCACCCGGATATGCCCTGCTGTGGGGGTATCAATTGTGGCGATGCAGTTGAGCAGGGTGCTCTTTCCGCTTCCCGAGGCACCCATGATCCCCACAAACTCCCCCCGCTCCACGGAAAAGCTTACGTCGTCCACCGCGTGGGTGACGCTTCCCCGTCCGCCGTAGTCCCGGCGCAGATGCTCCACACTCAGAATTGGCTCCATGTTCAGACCTCCTTTGATTCTGAGAAAAGCTTATCAAAGGGATCTTAAAAAAAACTAAATCCCGCCTTACACTTTTGTGAAGCGACTCTGACGGTTTTCTTTCCAAAATTTTGTTCAGTGGCCCTTGATTTATTTTTTCCCTCCTCTATAATAGGAAGAGGATCATTTTAAACTGATAGGAGGACTCTTTCATGCTTATTGTCGACACCAAGAACGCCCCCGGCGCCATCGGCCCCTACTCCCAGGCCTACGAGACCAACGGCCTTGTCATCACCTCCGGCCAGCTTCCGGTAAATCCTGCCGACGGCACCATGCCCGAGGGCATCGCCGCCCAGGCCGAGTGGAGCTGTAAGAACGTGGGCGCCATTCTGGAGGCCGCCGGTTCCGGCTTCGACAAGGTGGTCAAGACCACCTGCTTCCTGGCCGATATCGCCGACTTCGCCGCCTTCAACGAGGTGTACGCCAAGTACTTCACCTCCAAGCCCGCCCGCTCCTGCGTGGCGGTGAAGGATCTGCCCAAGGGCGCCCTGTGCGAGATTGAGGCCATTGCTGTCAAGTAAGCCCCGCCCTGCATCGAAGACGGATTTCCCAGGCGCTTTTGCGCCTGGGAAATCCGTTCTTTTTTTACCTGTCCGCAGCGGCTGCTTTAAGCATCTTTCACAAAAAACAGTCTGGTTTTTTTCCATTCCGCCAAAGAAATTCCACTTGCATCCAGCCAGCAAATGGGATATAGTTTGACTGTACTAAAAATACATTTGTACTTCAAAAAATTTTTGTGAGGCGATTGGAATGAGTCACCCCGACACCACCAGCAAGGATGCCGTTTTCCAATGGCGCGGCATCCCGCAGCCCGGACAGCTTCTCCCGTTGGGACTCCAGCACGTGGTCGCCGCCGTAGTCGGCGTCATTACCCCGGCCATCCTGGTTGCGGACACCTGCGGTCTGAGCAGCGCGGACAAGACCCTGATGATCCAGGTCTCTCTGATCCTGACCGCCCTGGCCACCCTGCTCCAGCTCTTTCCCATCTTCCACCGCATCGGCTCCGGCCTGCCCGTCATCATGGGCATCAGCTTCGCCTACATCCCCACGCTCCAGGCCATCGGCGGCGAATTCGGCCTGCCCACCATACTGGGCGCGGAGATCGTGGGAGGCATCGTTGCCATCGTCTTCGGGGTGCTGGTCAAGTGGATCCGCCCCCTGTTCCCTCCCCTGGTCACCGGCACGGTGATCTTCACCATCGGCCTGTCCCTCTATCCCACCGCTGTAAAGTACATGGCCGGCGGTGCAGGCTCAGAGTGGTTCGGCAGCGCCAAGAGCTGGGCGGTGGCCCTTATCACCCTGGCTGTGGTGGTCTTCCTCAACCACTTCACCAAGGGCATCACCAAGCTGGCCTCCATCCTCATTGGCATACTGGCAGGCTATGTCATTGCCTATTTCCTGGGCATCGTGGATCTGTCCGGGGTGGGCAGCGCGGCCTGGGTCGCCCTGCCCAGGCCCATGCCCTTTGACATCCAGTTCGTCCCTGCCGCCTGTGTGTCCCTGGGCATCGTCTACGTGGTCAATGCGGTACAGACCATCGGCGACCTCTCCTCCACCACCATGGGCGGCATGGACCGCATGCCCACCGACAAGGAGCTCTCCGGCGGCATCGTGGGCCAGGGCGTCATGAGCATTCTGGGCGCCTTCTTCGGCGGCCTGCCCGCCGCCACCTACAGCCAGAACGTGGGCATCGTCACCGTCAACCGGGTCATCAACCGGGCGGTCTTCGCCCTGGCGGCCCTCATTCTGCTGGTGGCCGGGCTGGTACCCAAGTTCGCCTCCCTGCTGACCACCATCCCCCAGTGCGTCATTGGCGGCGCCACCATCTCGGTGTTCGCCACCATCACCATGACCGGCATCCGTATGATCACCGAGGGGGGCTTCACCCCCCGCAAGAGCTCCGTGGTGGGCCTGTCGGTGGCCCTGGGCGTGGGGATCACCCAGGTGTCCGGCTGCCTGGCCGGCGAGGGCTTCCCCGCCTGGGTCAACACCGTGTTCGGCTCCTCCTCCGTGGTGGTGGCCGCCCTCATGGCCATCCTGCTCAACCTGATCCTGCCCAAGGAGCCCTCCGCGAACGGCTGATTGACAAACGCGCCCGGCTTCCAGAGGAAGCCGGGCACGGAATTTATTCCTTCGACTCGTCGATGTAGCTGTAGAGGGTGTACTTGGAGATGCCGAAGTACTTGCACACCTTGTCGCCGCTCTTGGTGATGAGAAAGGCCCCTGTCTCGTTGAGAAACTGGATCGCCTTCACCTTGTCCTCCTTGTGCATCAGCGCCACCGGCTTGCCCACCAGCTTGACGCTCTGCTCGATGAGCTCGTCCAGCAGGTCGGACACGTTGCGGGAGATGGCCTCCGGCTCCCGGGACTCCTTCTCCGTAGCGGTAAACTGGCGGAGCATGTTCTCCATGGCCAGCATGAGGGTGATGTCGTAGTTGATGCCGAAGATGCCGATGGGGGTCCCGTCGTCGTTGCGGATGTAGATGGTGGTGGACTTGAGAATCTTTCCGTCCTTCGTCTTGGTCAGGTAGCACAGGTGGTCCTGAAGCTTCTCCCGGTCGCCCCGCAGGGTCTCCAGCACCACGTGTGAAGGGCCGTCCCCCACCTTGCGGCCGGTGACCTGGCCGTTCTCAATGGCCACGATGGAGCTCTCCGGGTCGTTGGAATCCAGGTCGTGCACCACCACCTCGCAGTTGGGGCCGAACTGGCTGGCAATCCCTTTGGCAAGCTGAAATAAAAATTGCAGCGTGGACGCTTCTGGCATACTGTTTTCTCTCCTTTGCCGGCGCTTTTGTTGATATTATACCACTTCCAGGTATTTTTTCAACAAAAATTATAAAGCCTAAAAATTTTTTAGTTTTTCCAACAAACCCTCTTGCATCTTGGGCGCTTTTGTGCTAAAATTCAAATGTAAGACCAATTAAACTGTATATACTATACAAACAATTTGAAGATTGGTTGTGGCTGCAACGGAGTGCTCTCGCGCACGGGCTGAATGGACATGGGATTCGGTTTCGGTGCTGGCGCACCGCCGTCACAGAGTCGAGTGTCCATTCATAGGGAATGGGCACTTTTTTGTTGGTTGAAATCCAAAGGAGGAATGACGCATGCTGCTGGTTGGAAACGGAAGACTGATTACCCGGGACGAGGCCTTCCCCTATGCGGAGGACGGCGCGGTGGCGCTGGACGGCGAAGTCATCAAGGAGGTGGGGGCCCTGTCTGAGCTGAGGGCCAAATACCCCGACGCCGAGTTTGTGGACGCCCGGGGGGGTGTCATCATGCCCGGCCTCATCAACGTCCACACCCACATCTATTCGGGCCTGGCCCGGGGCCTGTCCATCGACGGGTTCAACCCCACCAACTTTCTGGAGGTGCTGGACGGCCAGTGGTGGTACATCGACCGGCATCTGACCCTGGACGGCACCCGGGCCTGCGCCTACGCCACGGTGCTGGACTGCATCCGGGACGGCGTGACCACCATCTTCGACCACCACGCCTCCTTCTGCGAAATCCCCGGCTCCCTTTTCGCCATCAAGGACGTGTGTCAGGAGCTGGGCATCCGGGCCAACCTCTGCTATGAGGTCAGCGAGCGGGACGGCGCGGAGAAGTGCGGCCAGGCCATCCGGGAGAACGCCGACTTCGCCCGGTGGGCGAAGGAGCAGGACGACGACATGATCAAGGCCATGTTCGGCGGCCACGCCCTGTTTACCATCTCCGACAAGACCTTCGAGCAGATGGTGAAGGCCAACGACGGCATGACCGGCTTCCACATCCATGTGGCCGAGGGCATGAACGACGTGTACGACTCCCTCCGGAACTACGGCTGCCGCCCGGTGAACCGCCTGCTCTACAACGGCGTGCTGGGGGAGAAGACCATGCTGGGCCACTGCATCCACATCTCCCCCGCCGAGATGGACATACTCAGGGAGACGGGCACCATGGTGTGCCACAACCCGGAGTCCAACATGGGCAACGCGGTGGGCTGCTCGCCGGTGCTCCAGCTCTTCCAGAGGGGCATCCTCATCGGCCTGGGCACCGACGCCTACACCCACGACATGCTGGAGAGCCTGAAGGTGCTCCTGCCCATGCAGCGGCACAACGCCTGCCTGCCCAACGTGGGCTGGCGGGAGGCCACCGGGATGCTCTTTGAAAACAACGCCAAAATCTGCGCCCGGTACTTCAAAAAGCCCCTGGGCGTGCTCAAGCCCGGCGCGGCCGCCGACGTGATCATCATGGATTACAAGCCCTTCACCCCCTTCTCCCACGAGAACGTGGACGGGCACATGCTCTTCGGCATGGAAGGCAAGAACTGCCGCACCACCATCATCAACGGCAAGGTGCTCTACAGGGATCGGGAGTTCGTGGGCATTGACGAGGACAAAATCAATGCTTTTTGCATGGAGCAGTCCAAGAAGCTGTGGGGCGAACTCAACCACAGAACTTATTAACAGTCCCGCATTGATTTTGTCCTCACCAAGCGTTTTGCCACCGGC
>QWCV01004378.1_pt1 | contig 22664 bp, 22 predicted proteins | sample 1972621 | NCBI WGS metagenome assembly QWCV01 (sample SAMN09866699, study PRJNA288562) | Human gut metagenome isolate pre2_stool, whole genome shotgun sequencing... | isolation source: gut | host: Homo sapiens | place: USA: California | reverse complement strand
GGCGGCTTTCAATGCCTGAACTTGGGCTTCTTCGTCGTCATTCATTTCTTCGATCTGCGCAAGCGAGGTGCACCCGGCGGGGCTGATCGCCAGCGCGGGCATAGCCGCACCGGCCAGAGTTGCCATCATGCACAAACTTGCAACCACAATTTTGCCACATTTTACAAGTTTCATTTTAATTTCCTCTTTTCTCTTGCTTTTTCTTGAATGCGGTTGTGATATAAGAGCCATTAAATATAACTTAAAGGGGCATTACAGATGACGGTTGAAGAAGCCATGCTTTCATCATCGAGTCCGCCATCCCCGGCGGGCCTCAGCCATGAGCCCGAACCGGTAAAAGGCGTTATCGTACAGCGCTTTTGCAGCCTTTCCCATTTTGACCGTGGGAAAGGAAACAGCGTTGCCAAGCCGAAACAGACATAATTAGATTTCCACAAGTCTATTATAGTCCGTTTCTGCTCGCATGACAATGTTTTATTAGCCGTTTTGGGAAACATTTTACACAAGCGAGGTGGAAAACGTTGCAGACAAGTTTCAGCGTCACATGGAAGGCGGAGGCCGAAGCTCGTCGAGGCTTTCCAGCGTCCAGTCAGGCGCTGGGCCAAGCGAAAGAAAGACACTGTTTAGCCAAAAGGCTTTACAGCTTTGGTTTTTTATTTTAACGTTAACAGCGCAAAATGAAACAGATGACGGCATCGCGGAGGTGCTGGAAAAGGTTCGGTTTGACCGGGAGACGAATCTATGCTAGGATAGGGCCAGACAAGAAAAGGCCGTGCCGCACGAAGAAAGTACGAACTTAAAAAGGAGGTTCCTTTCATGAACTCGACTCTGCGAGAGGATGCGGATGCCATCATCCGCGCCAGCCTGAACGCTGTTCTGCCGGACGAAGCGGTGCGGCGGGCGCTGGAGGCCTTCCGGCCCGGCAAAGGCCGGGTGCTGCTGGTGGCGGCGGGCAAGGCCGCGTGGCAGATGGCACACACAGCGGTGGAGGTGCTGGGCCGGGTGGACGGCGGCGTGGTCGTGACGAAATACCACCACGGAAAAGGTGAGATCCCCGGCGTGGCGTGCTATGAAGCGGGCCACCCGGTGCCGGACGAAAACGGCTTTGCGGCCACGGTTAAGCGAAAATCAGGTTCGTTTCTGGCTGACCCGGAATGCTGTTTATCTCTATGATGAAAAAGTTTTGATTACATTCAACTACAAAGACGGCACAAAAACCATCACTTTCGATGAAATCGCCGCCAAAGATGCCTCAGAGGGCAATGGTTCGGATTTAGGTTGCTTCGCTCCACCAAGAACTCCAGTATCCGAACCGGGTACTGGAGTTTCTGTTTTGTAATAACCTTCCCGGAGGCTAGGCGGGTGGATTCGAACAGCATCGACCCGCCGAACAGTCCGGCGGGGGAAAAAGCCCCTGCGGGGCTTTTTTAGATGCGCGGCTTGCGTAATCCACCCGCGCCCATAAAAAGACCGCCGACGTAGAGATACGCAGGCGGGCCTTGGCATGGAGCTGGCGGCGCGGCGCGGAAAACACTGCAAGCGTTAAATCAGATAACGGTTTCGATTGAAATCGGGGGTGTCACTGGCCCGCCTGCATGGTTGGTGGAGAATAGCGGGATCGAACCGCTGACCTCTTGCATGCCATGCAAGCGCTCTCCCAGCTGAGCTAATCCCCCACATATTCGGTTGGTGTCCTGCGACGTGAATTATTATACCAGCCGGGCGGGCGGTTGTCAACACCCAATTTGAAAAAGTTTGCAATAACAAAAAAGCCCTGCCGGGCACAGAGCCGGGCAGGGCGCGGAACAAAGTGAGGATGGGTTAGGCCTTTGCGTGCTGGCGGTCAAAGATCTGCGGAGCCACGCGGCAGAGCAGAACGGCGGCCACCATGGTCAGCAGGGTCTCGGGCAGCATGTAGCTGCCGTTGTACACCAGGCTGTAAGTCCAGGCGGACAGGCCTTCGTTCAGGTTGCCCCAGACCAGCACACCGGACAGGAAGCTGCACATAAAGCGCAGGAAGCCTGCCATAAAGGTGCCCACGGCCACGCCGACCATCCGGTTCTTGAAGGGACGGGCAAAGAACTCGGCAGTGCCCAGTGCCATAAAGGCCACCAGGTAGTCCAGCAGGACTTCACCCAGGAAATACAGGAAGGTCGGGGTCGGGGGTGCCCAGAAGCCCAGCAGCATCTGCAGGCAGCCGTTGACAAAGCCGGTGAACAGGCCCCACTTCACGCCGTGGCGGAAGGAGACCAGCACAAAGGGCAGCATGCTCAGCAGGGTAACGCTGCCGCCGTTGGGCAGGGTGAAGAACTTGATGTTGCTCAGCACGGTGCCAATGGCGATCATCAGGGCGCACTCCACAAGAATGCGGGTCTTGGAATAGGTTTTTGACATGGGAGATTCCTCTTCTCAGATAATAGTACACAAAAACAAATGCACCCGCACAAAAAGGCAGGCGCATGGGCTTCGTTTGTGAAGAGGGTGGACCTTTCCGCAAACTACCTACGCCGGCATTACCCGGATCAGGTTCGAGGGTACTCCGCTCAGGTGCGGATCTCAGCTTTTCAGCGCCCCTGTTTTTATGTCCAGCTCCCAGTATAGCGGCCAGCGCCCAAATGTCAAGCCCCGGCGGGCATATTGGCGGCCGCTGGCTCATATTTTTTAGGGAGACCGCAAACAGGGGAGGCGTGACCGGATGAACGTGGAGCCGGAGCAGCGGGCGGCGCTGCTGGGAGAGTACATTACAGAGCACAGTGCCACGGTGCGGGCAGCCGCCCGGGCGTTCGGGTGCAGCAAATCAACGGTGCACAAGGACGTATCCACCCGCCTGCGGGCTGTGGATGCGGCCCTGTTTGCCCGGGTGCAGGCCGTGCTGGCCCGCAACAAGGCCGAGCGCCATCTGCGGGGCGGGGCGGCGACCAGGCGCAAATACAAAAAGTAGGAGAGCGGTGCAGGGAGGCCTGTGCCGCTCTCCTGTTTATTTGTGCCGGAACTGCTCCAGCGCGGCCTTTTCCAGCCGGGAGACCTGCGCTTGGCTGATGCCGATCTCCCGCGCCACCTCCATCTGGGTCTCGCCCTTGAGGTAGCGCAGCTCCATGATCCGCTTTTCGCGCGGGGTCAGCCCTGCCACGGTCTGCCGGAACTCCAACCCGCTGATCCAGCTGTCCTCGCTGTCCGGGTCGCGCACCTGATCGATGACATACATGGCATCGCCGCCATCGGTGTAAAGGGGCTCTTCCAGGCTGATGGGCTCCACCACTGATTCCAGCGCCGCGTTCACCTCCCGGCGGGAAAGCCCTGCCTGCCGGGCTACCTCGTCTACGGTGGGCTCCCGGCCCAGCTGCTTTTCCAGCGTCTCCCGGGCCTGCATGGCCTTGTAGGCGGCATCGCGCAGGCTGCGGCTGACCCGCAGGGCGTTGTTGTCCCGCAGGAAGCGCCGGATCTCCCCGATGATCATGGGCACGCCGTAGGTGGAAAACCGCACCGGCTGGGCCGGGTCAAAGTTGTCGATGGCCTTGATGAGCCCGATGCACCCCACCTGAAACAGGTCGTCCAGATTCTCCCCCCGCTGCGCGAACCGCTGCACCACGCTCAGGACAAGCCGCAGGTTGCCCTCGATCATGGCCTGCCGGGCGGCGGCATCGCCTGCCCGCGCCCGGGTGAGCAGCTGCCGCTTTTCTGCTTCGGAAAGCACCGGCAGCTGGGCCGTGTCCACCCCGCATAATTCCACTTTGTTGTACATCCCCCGAACCTCCGGTTACGTTGATACCGGAAGTATGGGGTAAGAGGGCGGGGAAGATACATGGGAATTGTTAGCAGCCTCGCCCTCTCAGTCATTGCTTCGCAATGCCAGCTCTCCCAAAGGGAGAGCCTTTGGCAGGGCAACCGCAAGCAGGTGCTAAAGGCTGGGGCAGTCTTGGCTCCCCCTTTGGGGGAGCTGGCGCGTTAGCGCCTGAGAGGGTGAGCCAGCTGCCGGTTACTCCCGCTCCAGCACCTCTTTCAGCTGACGGATGATCCGCTTTTCCAGCCGGGAAATGTAGCTCTGGCTGATGCCAAGGGCATCGGCGGCTTCCTTCTGGGTGTGCTCCACGCCGTCTACAAGGCCGAAGCGCAGCTCCATGATCTGCCGCTCCCGGGGGGCCAGCTGCTCCACGGAGCGCCGGAGGGTGGCACGCTCGGCGGCCTGCTCCAATTGCAGGCCCACAAGGTTTTCGTCGCTGCCCAGCACGTCCGAGAGCAGCAGCTCGTTGCCGTCGCCGTCGGTGTTCAGGGGCTCGTCGATGCTGGCCTCCTGCCGCCGGTTGGAGCTTTTGCGCAGGTACATCAGGATCTCGTTGCCGATGCACCGGCTGGCGTAGGTGGCCAGCTTGATGTTCCGCGCGGGTGTAAAGGTGTTCACCGCCTTGATCAGCCCGATGGTGCCAATGGAGATCATGTCCTCCTGCGGCACGCCGCTGTTCTCGTACTTTTTGGCAAGGTAGACGGCGGCATCCCCCGCCATCATCCGGGTCAGCAGGGCCTTTTCCTGCTCCGGTGTCAGCGGCGGCGGCAGGCTGGGCCCGCCGTTGATGTAGTGGGCGGTGGAAGGGGCCAGCAGAAAGCAATAAAGACGGCAAAGAAGTGAAAGCAGATGATGCAAGGGCGGTTCCTCCTTTGTGAAGCCCTCTCGCGAAGAGGAGAGGTTTCTGGTTTTGACAAGGGCTCCTTACTAGCGGGGGCTGAGCCGTAAGCAGCAGCTGGGGTCAAACCCCACCGTCATCCCTACGGGATGCCACCGCCCCTAGTAGGGGCGGCCTTGGCAAAGAGGATAGGCTTTGCGCCATGCCAAGGGCCCCCCTATTAGCGGGGGCTGTCGCCGCAGGCGACTGGGGGGTTGAGCCGTAAGCTCTGCCTTTCCCCTGTCAGGCAACGACGACCGCCGCCAGTGGCGGAAACAGGGAGAGGTTGTATGGAAGTGCAGCCTACCCATGCGCCAGGCTGCTGACGGTTTCGCTCCCCACCAGCACTTCCCACCCATCAGGCGGCGGGGGGAGGTCGGCAAAGGCGGCATAGAGGTGCTCGGCCATGCCCTGCCCGGCGGAGGAGCCGGTGCAGCACAGGCTGGCCGGGACGGCCGGCAGGATACAGTGCCCGGCCACGGTGGTGCAGGGAACAAGGCGCACCCCAAGTGCCGGGTCGGGCAGGGGAGCGGCCCCGGCAAAGTGCTGCTCCAGATAAGTACCCAGGGCGGGCGGCAGGCGGCCCTGCACGGCACCGAACCGCACCAGCACCACCGTCCGGCCCGAAAGCGGCTCCTGCACCGAGAAGCCGGTGTCGCAGAAGGCCCGGACATCCAGCGCTGTGTCTGCCACGGTAAGCCGGGCGGGGAATACCTGCCCGCCGCTCCGGCCCAGAAAGCGGAGCACCCCCTGTACAGCCAGCACCACCCCGCCCGCGCCCGCCAGCAGTGCCCCCGGCGAAAGGGGCAGGTAGATGCAGCCGTTGTTGGTCTGGGCCCCGGGCAGCAGCAGCGTCCCCGCCAGCAGCAGATTCCCCGCGCAGAACCACCCCACAAGCCGGGCGAAGCATCTGCCCCCGGGCCAGCCGTAGGCGGCGGCCACCGTGAGGGCGGCGGTTGACACTTTATATAAAAGCGCGGCTGCGTCCGGCGCTTCCGGGGCCAGCAGGGCCAAAGAGGAAGCTGCCCCCGCTGCCCCGCCCAACAGCAGCCGCCCGGCCCGGCACTCCACCCCGGCCAGCAGCCCCGCCGCCAGCAGGAACAGCAGCGTGAGCGCAAAATTTGTCAGCAGCAGGACATCGAGGTAGATCACAGTCTTGATGGGCGGCACCTTCTTTCTGGTATTGACAGGGTAACAGAAGCGTAAGAAAAAGGGTGTCGGAACACGGGCATGCCCTCTCAGTCTCGCTGCGCTCGACAGCTCTCCCAAAGGGAGAGCCAATTGTGGCTTACCCTTTCGCTGCTGCTGCCCTTGCAGATGTGTAGGCTCCCCCCTCGGGGGAGCTGGCAAAGCCGCAAGGCTTTGACTGAGAGGGTTGAGCCCCTTTGAAAAACTTTTTTCACAAATTTCCAAAAAAGGCTTGCAAAAGGGAGCGGGAGGAGTTATAATACATCTCGCAGTCAATTGTGCGCTGCGGAATTGCGTTTTGAAAGATGTGCCTCTTTAGCTCAGTCGGTTAGAGCACCTGACTGTTAATCAGGGTGTCGCCTGTTCGAGTCAGGCAAGAGGCGCCATTAGGCGGCGAGGGCAACTTCGCCGCTTGTTTTTTAACCGGGTGTTGTAACCAATCTGAGACTTTTTTCACAAAATCTTCAAAATTAATGATTTCTTAAAAAATGTCCTCTTGAAGATGCTGTCAGATTGTGGTATACTACACCCAAACCTTGGAACAGTTTTTAAACGTTCTGTGGTGATTGACTTAGATCAAAGGGTAGGCGCTCCCTTCTTTTGATAGCAGCGGACTTCTGCTTTGCCCTGGTTCTCCGCAGGGCAGGGCAAAGCAGAAGGCTATGCGCTGTTAAACCGGGGTGCAAAAAGAAAACCTTTTTCATTTGTCAGACCTACAGCCAAAACAACAGCAAACTGGGGCTTGTGCAAACAGACCGGGTGTGCTAGAATAAAAGCCGTAGTTTTGAAATAGACACAGTACATTGAAAAAGAGATCGTTTGCTTTTGGTTGTCGGTCTCTTGTAAAGGAAACATCGTATGCGTTATACCTATGTGCGGCAGCACGATTCTACGGACTGCGCGGCCGCTTCGCTCGCAATGGTGTGCCTCCATTACAAAAAGGAAATCACCATCACCCGCCTGCGGGACATGATGGGAACCGACATGAAAGGCACGAACCTCGTTGGCCTGCAGAAAGCTGCCAATGAGCTGGGCTTCAGCACGGCGGCTGTCCGTGTTGACCGCGAAAACTTTTTAAGCGATTTCACACTGCCCGCAATTGCGCAGGTCATTACCGACCAGGGCATGACCCACTTTGTGGTCATCTTCAAAAAGACGACCATCAAGGAGGACGATGCCCGCCGCAAGCATGTGGTGCAGGAAGAAGAACGCAAGGCTGATGCAAGCAAAAAGTACAAATGCAAGGATTACGTCGTCATTGGCGACCCTGCAAATGAACTGAAAAAGATCAGCCTGGATGAGTTCTATAAAAACTTCACCGGCGTGCTGCTGCTGCTGAACCCCACAGCGGAGTTCAAGGGCGGCACCGGCAAGCATAAGGTGGAGGGCAAAGAGGAAGCCAAGGCAGCCCGCAACAACATGTTGAAGCGGTACATGGATCTGCTGCTTCCCCAGAAAAAGCTGTTTGCTTACGCTATTCTCAGTTCAGTGATCCTGACACTGATCGGCATCGTGTCCACCGTCTTTAATAAGGCGATTATGGATGAGGTGCTGCCTTATGGGCTGAAAAATCTGCTCATATCGCTCATTGTCGTGTTCAGTGTGGTCAACCTGACCAGCACGCTGCTCTCGACTGTGAGACAGTGGATCCTGATCTTCCTTTCCATTAAAATTGATATCCCGTTGATGCTGGGCTACTTCGAGCATGTGTACAAACTGCCGATGAAGTTCTTTGCATCCCGTAAGACCGGCGAGATCACCACCCGCTATTCCGATGCAGGCACCATCAAATCGGTGCTGACCAGCATTGCAATGAGCGTGGTCATGGACATTGTGATGGCCGTGGGTACAGGCTTTGTCCTGTTCCGGATGAACTCCTCGCTGTTCTCCATTACCCTGTTTACCACCATTCTGAGCCTGCTGCTCGTCATCATCTTCAAGCAGCCCTACAAGCGGATCAATGAAGAGACGATGGTGCAGTCGGCCGTTCTGAACAGCCAGATGATCGAGAGCCTGCGCGGCATCGAGACCATCAAGTGCAACGCCTGCGAAGAGCGCGAGCTGGAAGCCCTTGAGCGTGAATACATCAAGAGCCTGAAGATCAGCCTGCGTTCCAGCAAGATCAGCACCGGCCAGAGCCTGATCTCCAGCGTGATCATGACCGTGTTGAACATGGTCACCACCTATGTGGGCATCACGCAGGTGCTGAATGGCCAGCTGACGCTGGGCGGCTATATGGCGTTCAGCACCCTTTCGGGCTACTTTACTTCTCCGGTGAGCGAGCTCATCAGTATGCAGATGTCCATTCAGGAGGCTTCCATCTCCATGAAGCGCCTGACGGAGATCATGGATTATGAATCCGAGCAGGACGATGACCGCGAGTACACCGAGATGGAGAGCATGGAGGGCGACATTGAGTTCAAGGATGTCACCTTCCGGTATGGCAACCGCACCCCGGCACTGGACCACATCTCCTTCACCATCCCGCAGGGGAAAAAGGTGGCGCTGGTTGGTTCCTCGGGTTCCGGCAAGTCCACCATCACCAAGCTCCTGCTCAAGTATTACGAGCCGGAGAGCGGCACCATCAGCGTGAATGGCGTTGATCTGGACGAGTACAGCAATGCATCCGTCCGCCGCTGCATTTCCTATGTCCCGCAGAACGTTGAGCTGTTCAGCAAGACGATCTTCGAGAATATCCGCATCTCCCGCCCCGAGGCTACCCTCGATCAGGTACGGGAGGCGGCCAAGAAGGCCGACGCACACGAGTTCATCCGCAAGCTGCCGCTGCAGTACAACACCTATCTGGAGGAAGCCGGCAACGGCCTGTCCGGTGGTGAGAAGCAGCGCATTGCACTGGCTCGTGCGTTCCTGAAGGATTCGAGCCTTTACATCTTTGATGAATCGACCTCCAGCTTGGACTTTGGTACAGAGAATACCATCTTTGATATGATCTATAACCAGCTGGCTGACCGTTCGATGCTGATCGTGGCACACCGCCTTTCCACCATCCGAGACTGTGATCTGATCCTGGTCATGGATCACGGCCAGATCGTGGAGCGCGGCACCCATGACGAGCTGCTGGCAAAGCAGGGCAAGTATTACGAGCTCTGGAACCTACAGCAGGGCATCTTCCGCCGCAAGAAGGAAGAGCCTGCACCCGTTGCCCCTGCGGCAGTCGTTGAAGAAGACGACGATGGCGAGGCAATGACCTACTAAGTTGCATTTTTTCATTCATTTGAAGGGAGTAATTCATTATGATGATGCCTGCAAACTACTCTGTTATCGCAGAGAACGAAATGACCTACGTCAACGGTGGCGCTAACTTCATCGACGCTATCGGCGCTGTTACCGCTCCTATCTGGACTCTGGACAACGTTAAGACCTTCAACACCAACATCGTGACTCTGGTTGGCAACACCTTCCTGCAGTCCACCATTGACCGCACCATCGGTGTCCTGTTCAGCGGCAACACCACCTGGAAGGAAGTCGGCAACATCGGCAAGAACCTGTTCGGCACCAATGTTAAGGGCAACCCGATCGAGAAGAACAACTTTGGTGACTATGCCATGAACGCTCTGGGCATTGCTGCTGCTGTCTACAACCTGGGCGTGGCTCCCACCAAGAACACCGTCAAGGAGACCGAAGTTAAGTTCACCGTCTAATTAGACGTGATCTAAAATTATGAAGCGTTGAGGAAACTGCACCGCCCTACTTGTTAGTGCGGGGCAGACAACAATGCCTCGTTATGGTGTGCCAGGAGGCGTGTGCCTCCTGGCACACCTTATTTTTATGTTGCTTATCGCGTTGCGGTAGGCAATTGTGTGTGGGAAAAAATTAACCCTCTCAGTCAAAGCCATGCGGCTTTGCCAGCTCTCCCAAGGGGAGAGCCAACGCATCTCCTCGATTCAGCAGCTGCTGACCGTGGGCTGCTTGAGAGGGCGGAAAAGATATACCGGTATAATAGAGGATATCCCCTATGAAAACCACAACGGTCATCAAAAATCACAAGATGCTTATTGTGGATTTTTATTGCGCGGATGCAAGATTGGTTATTGAACTTGACGGCTCACAGCATTATACTGAACAGGGGAAAGCTTACGATGAGGAACGAAGCCAGATTTTGAATCTTTATGATTTGGAAGTACTGAGGTTTACGAATCTGGAGCTTGACCAGCAGTTTGATGCAGTATGTGAAGTGATCGACCGGGAAGTAAAGGCAAGAATGTAGTTGATGTTTGCCCTGTGCGGTATACCCTCTCAGTCAAAGCCTTGTGGCTTTGCCAGCTCTCCCGAGGGGAGAGCCAACGCATCTCCTTGATTCAGCAGATGCTGACCGTGGGCTACAACCCCAGACAATTGCTTATTGCAAACAAAAAAGAAACAGGTGGACATTATTATGAGAGAGATCCAAGTTGCAGAAAACAAGACCCTGAAGCTGACCAACGTTCTGGCACGCAAGATCGATGCCAGCGAGCTGGGCAACCTGGGCGTGATCCTGACCCAGATGCAGAACTTTATCAAGAGCCACAGCGCCATGCCGGTTGGCCCTGTGATCCAGTGCGTCAAGTTTACCTCCGGCCCCAACCCGGAGCCGCAGATCTATTTTATGATGCAGGTCAACCAGCTCATCCCCCGCCTGGAGCCGGGCTACGAGCAGGACGCTGTGCTGCGGGTGAAGGGCTGCCTGTACGCCCACTTCACTGGCCCCATGGACCACAGCAGCCTTGCCAGCCAGAAGCTGAACATCTATGCCTACGAGCACGAGATCGAGCTGACCGGCACCGCCTACAGCATCTACGTCAATCAGGACAGCGAAAACGGTGTCATGGACGTTTTTATGGAGACGAAGTAATATGACCACTCGCATTCAGAATCTTTCCGACCTGCAGGACCGCCGCATTATGATGGAGAAGAAGCTGCCGGCCTTTGGCTACGCGCTCATTCTTCTGGTGGCTTTCCTCATGGTGTTTCTGGTGATCTGGAGCACCCAGAACAAGCGCACCTACGTCAGCCAGTCCACTGGCTCAGTGCAGGCGGCCAACAAGACCTATATCATGTCCAGCTACTCCGGCTCCATCACCGAGCTGAACATCTCGGAGGGCAGCTATGTCACCGAGGGCGACCTCATCGCCCACATCAAGAGCACCGATCTGGACATCCAGCAGGACAGCTACCAGAAGCAGCTGGACATCTACAAAAAGCAGAAGAGCCAGTACGAAAAGCTGCTCAAGTCCATTCAGGACGACAAGAACTACTTCAGCGAGACCGACATCGACGATCAGCCCTATTACTACCAGTACGAGAGCTACAAGAGCCAGGTCAGCCAGAAGGCGTTTGATGCTTCGCCCTATCAGGCCGCCGGTTACACCGACGAGCAGATCAAGACCCTGATGGAGCAGAACCAGAGCGAGGTGGAGAGCCTGTATTACTCCACCCTGCAGTCCATTTCTGCCAACCTGACCAGCGTGCAGGCCAACATTGACAACATTGAGGCCCAGCTGGATGCCCTGAACACCGGCGCGAACGATTACTATATCTACGCTCCCACCTCCGGTGTCATCCACATGGACACCCCCTACAAGGTGGGCATGGTGCTCAGCGCAGGCTCCGCTCTGGCCACCGTTGCCAGTGAAAACAGCGACCTTGAGATCGTGGCGGCTGTCACCGTCAACGACCGGCCGCTGATCAATGTGGGCGACCCCTGCAAGATCGCCATCACCGGCCTGTCGGAGTATTCCTACGGCACCCTGACCGGCACTGTTACCTCCATCGACAGTGACGTGACCACCAACACCAGCGGGTCTTACTACAAGATGACCATCAAGCCGGACAACACCTATGTCGTGAGCACCAGCGGCGATAAGGTGGATCTTTCCAACGGCATGAGCGTCACCGCCCGTGTGGAGTACGATGAACTGACTTACTTTGACTATGTGATGGAGGCCCTGGGCGTGCTGTTCCGCTAAGCGCCCGCCGATTCCACGCCCAAGAGGTACGAAAGAATGAAACTGAACCCGAAACAGCTGGCCGCCAGCGCGGCTCTGCTGGGTGTGCTGGCCTGTGCCGCCGCCCTGCCTGCGTCGGCTGCCGGCCCTGTTACCACGCCGCTGGCCCTCACGCTGCCCAAGGTGAGCTTTCCCTGGGATAAAGTCACCGCCGAGAGCATCGAGACCGGCAGCTACGATGCCGCCCCGCTGGCGGGCACGGCCCAGCAGCTCTCCCCGGTGACCACCCCCGCCAATGCCGCCAGCAAGAACGGCGTGACCTATGTCTCTGATAACCCCAATGTTGTCTCGGTGGACAGTGAGGGCGTGGCGCAGGCTGTGGGCCTGGGCACGGCCAACATCACCGCCACCTGCGGCGGGGTGAGCTGCACCTATACCATCACCCCCCGGCCGGATGCCAGCATGATCGCCACCGAAATGGATATCACCCTTGCATCCAGCACCATTGCCGTGGGCGAGACCACCAGCCTTTCGCTGGCGGTGCTGCCCACCTCGGCGGCCAACTATATCAACGTCAGCCTGAGCTCTTCCAATGAGAAGGTGGCCACAGTCAACAACTTTGGCAAGGTGACCGGCGTTGCCCCCGGCAAGGCCACCATCACCGCCACGGACGGCAACGTGAGCTGCACGGCCACCGTTACGGTGGTTGCGGCCAACACCAGCACCGTCTCCAGCCAGTCCATCTCCCTGAACACCAACTATGTGGTGCTCAAGCCGGGCTCCTCCAAGACCATCACCGGCAAGGTGTCGCCGGCCTCCGCCAGCCAGAGCCTGACCTTCAAGAGCCAGGACAAGAGCATTGCCACCGTCAGCGGTTCCGGTGTCATCACCGGCGTTGCCACGGGTGCCACCTCCGTGGTGGTCTCCAACGGCACCGCCTCCACCTCGGTCACGGTCATCGTCAACCGCACCGCATCCACCTCCGGCAGCAGCAGCGATACCAGCGGCGAGGGCACCGAGGACAACGTCACCACCGATGCCACCGTGGCCGCCATCCAGAACGCCGCAGGGGAGGAAGTGTCCCTCTATCAGAGCGACGTGCCTGCCATCACCGGCGAGATCCTGAGCGCCCTGCGCACCACGGGCTGCAGCCTGATCGTGCTGGGCGAGGATTATACCCTGCGGATCGATGGCACCAGCATCAAGAGCACCCAGGGCGGGTTCAGCACTGCCCTGACCTTTGCCCCCGATGAAAACGGCCTGAGCTTCCAGCTGGGCGAAAGCGGCGCGCTGCCCTGCGTGGTGCAGATCACCCTGACCGGTGAGAACGCCGCTTACAGCCGCCTGTATCTGCACAACACTGCCAACGAAAAGTGGCAGTTCCTGAACAGCTACAAGGATGGCACCATCACCGCCGATACGGCTGGCAGCTACCTGCTGACCAACCAGAATCTGCGCTTCACCAATATCAACTGGACCTTCTTCATCGCCGCCGGTGCGCTGACCGTAAAATACAATATGATATGATTTTGATATCAGAAAGAAACTTCCGAACCCTGTAAAGGAGGGACATTTTATGGAAGAGAAGATCTTACAGACCAAGAAGAACGGCATGACCATGCTTCTGCTGACCCTGCTGGGTTATGTGGCTGCGGTTGTGGTGGGCGGCATCGGTTTTGTAATGCTGTATACTACCTTCCTGGGTTTTATCCCGCTGGCGATCGCTGTCATCTATGCCATCATCGGTATTTTCCTGTTCGCGGGTCTGAAAGTCCTCAAGCCCGAGGAAGCGCTGGTGCTGACCCTGTTCGGTGATTACATCGGCACCCTGAAGGGGGAGGGCTTCTACTGGGTCAATCCCTTCTGCACGGCGGTCAACCCGGCTGCGGGCACGGTCCTGAGCCAGAGCGGTGATGTTCAGCAGCGCCCTGTGGTGCAGGCTGACCGTGAGAAGGACGGCAAGAAGATCTCCCTGAAGGTGATGACCCTGAACAACTCCCGCCAGAAGATCAACGATTGCCTGGGCAACCCGGTGGAGATCGGCATTGCGGTCATCTGGCGGGTGACCGACACCGCCAAGGCCGTGTTCAATGTAGACAACTACAAAGAGTACCTGTCCCTGCAGTGTGACAGCGCCCTGCGCAACGTGGTGCGCATCTACCCCTACGATGTAGCCCCCAACGTGGACACCACCGGCGACGGTGTGGCCGACGAGGGCAGCCTGCGCGGCTCCTCGGAAGTGGTGGCAAAGCGCATTCAGGACGAGATCCAGAAGAACGTCACCTCTGCCGGAATCGAGATCATCGAAGCCCGCATCACTTATCTGGCCTACGCCCCCGAGATCGCGGCGGTCATGCTGCAGCGTCAGCAGGCAAGCGCCATCATTGATGCCCGCAAGATGATCGTGGACGGTGCCGTGGGCATGGTGGAGATGGCGCTGGATCGCCTGAGTGAGAACAAAGTGGTGGAACTGGACGATGAGCGCAAAGCGGCAATGGTCTCCAACCTGCTGGTGGTGCTCTGCGGCAACCGTGACGCGCAGCCCATTGTGAACAGCGGCAGCCTGTACTGATGGCAGAGCCGAAAAAGCAGATCCCCCTGCGCCTGAATGCGAAGCTCTACGATGCCCTTGCCGCATGGGCTGAGGATGACTTCCGCTCGGTGAACGGGCAGATCGAGTATCTGCTCACCGAGTGTGTGCGTCAGCGCAAAAAGAACGGCAAGTACGTCTCTGACCAGATCGACGTGCCGCCCGAACTGGATATCAAGTAAAAGAACGACCCTCTCAGTCAAAGCCTGTTGGCTTTGCCAGCTCCCCCGAAGGGGGAGCCTATCGCTGGCCTGGGATAAAGGCAGCATAGCCTCGCCCTTCAGGAGAGGTGGCATTGCGAAGCAATGACGGAGAGGGTCGTTCCTTATTTAATTCGTATGCTCGCTCCACCCGCTGGAGGTGACCACTTCGCCATCGGTGGTGCACCAGAGGGCTTCCACGCCGTCCAGCGATTCTACGAGCTGCTTGCCCTCTTCCAGAGGCAGACAGAACAGGCCGGTGGTCAGGCAGTCGGCCACACCGGAGTCCGGAGCCAGCACGCTCACGCCGTCAAAGTAGGCGGCGGGCCAGAGGGTGGCGGGGTCGATGAGGTGGTGGTAGCGCACACCGTCCACAACGTAGTAGCGCTGGTAGTCGCCGCTGGTCACAAGGGAAAGGTCACTCATCTTGACGGCGGCTACAGTGGAGCTGCCGTTGGTGTAGACCTCAGAGGAGTTCCACGGGTTTTCTACGCCGCCTACCCACTGGGAGCCGTCCGGCTTGGTGCCAATGGCCCGCAGGTTGCCGCCCACGCTGATGAGGGCACTGGTCAGGCCCCGGGCTTCGGCGGCCTGTGCGGCCTGCTCCACGGCGTAGCCCTTGCCCACGCTGCCCACGTCCAGCGACATGGCCGGGTCGGCCAGATAGACCGTTTTGGCATCTTCATCAATGATGAGGTTGGCGATATCGCAGTGCTGTGCGGCGGCATCCAGCTCTTCCTGCGTGGGCAGCTGGTTGTTGCTGTCGTTGTCATCGGCCAGTGCAGCCTCGCGGTAGTTGTGCCAGATGTTCAGCACACTGCCCAGCGCAATGTTCAGCTTGCCGCCGGTGGTGTCGTACATGGTCTGGGCCAGCTCCAGCATCCCAAGGATCTTGTCATCCACTGTCACCGGGGCAGTGCCCGCATTGTCGTTGATGGTCTTGATGTTGGTCACGCCATCGTAATCATTATAAATATCATAGAGCTGGTTGTACTCCACAAGGTCGGCGTGGAGTGCGTCCATCTGGGCGGTGAACTCTTCCTCGCTGTCGCAGTAGGCGATGACCTGCGTCACGGTGTCGAACACATCATAGAACACGGTGGAGTAACGCTGCGGGCCATCGGCGGCGCTGGAGGCGGTGGAGCCGGAGGTGCTGCCGCAGCCAGCCAGCAGGCTCAGGCTGAGCGCAGCCGCCAGCAGGGCAGAAAAAATACGCTTGGTCATCATGCTTTGGCGGTCTCCTTTGCGGCGGTAAAGGCGGTGTGCTCTTCCTGCAGATGTGCCAGCAGGTCACCGAACACCCAGCTCTTGCTGGTGGGGGTCACAACGGCCTTGAGGGGGATGTTCACCTGTGCCTGCTTCATCAGGTCGAGCAGGGTGTCCACATCCTTATCCTTGAAGTTGGCCAGCACCAGCGCCGGGGGATAAGCATCCGGCTCCAGCACCAGGGTGCGGGTGGTCTTGACCTCCACCTCGCCCAGCAGCTGGGCCACGGTCCTGCCTGCATCGGCAGGGGAGACCAGCTGCAGCTTCATCCCGAAAGCGGGGGCCATCCCCTCCAGAATGCCCCGGTCGGCGGCAGAAAGGTTCCAGCCCAGCGCCAGCGGGATGCCGGCATTCTGGTTGCGTGCAATATGAGCTTTCATAGAAATACCTCGTTTCAAGGGTGAATTCAAAATACACCATAGTATACCATATTTGATGACAAAAGAAAACAACCCCCTCAGTCACGCTGCCGCGTGCCGAGAGGGTCGTTCCATTCTCAGTTCATCTTCTTGCCAAAGAACTCGACTTCTTTGGTGATAAAGCCCATCAGTTCATCGAACTGGTCGGGGGTCAGGCTCTGGGCACCATCGCACTTGGCCTTGGCGGGGTTGTTGTGCACCTCGATCATCAGGCCGTCGGCACCGGCGGCCACAGCGGCCTTGGCCAGCTGGGGCACCATCCAGGCGTGGCCGCAGGCATGGCTGGGGTCCACCACCACGGGCAGGTGGGTCATTTTGTGGAGCATGACCACACCGGCCAGATCCAGGGTGTTGCGCATACTGGTCTCAAAGGTGCGGATGCCGCGCTCGCAGAGGATAACGTTTTCGTTGCCCTCGGCCATGATGTACTCGGCGCTCATCACAAATTCTTCCAGCGTGTTGGCCAGGCCGCGTTTGAGCAGCACGGGCTTTTTCTGGCGGCCCACGGCCTTGAGCAGCTCAAAGTTCTGCATATTGCGGGCACCCACCTGGATGAGGTCTACATTCTCGAACAGGGGCAGGTGCTCGGTGTTCATGATCTCGGTGACGATGGGGGAGCCGGTGGCGCGGCGGGCCAACTTGAGCAGGTCCAAGCCCTCGCTCCGCATTCCCTGGAAGGAGTAGGGGGAGGTGCGGGGCTTGAATGCGCCGCCGCGCAGCAGAGAAGCACCTGCATTCTTGACGCGCTGGGCGCAGTAGGTGATCTGCTCCTCGCTCTCGATGCTGCAGGGGCCTGCAATGACGGCGAAGTTGCCGCCGCCGATCTTCACGCCGTTGACATCGATCACGCTGTCGTCGGGGTGGAACTTGCGGTTGGCCTTTTTGTAAGGCTCAGACACGCGGCGGCAGGTCTCGACCACAGGGTTGGCCAGCACCCAGCTCTCGGCAATGGCCTTGGTGTCGCCGATCAGGCCCAGAATGTGGGTGTCGCTGCCCTTGGAGTCGTTGATCTGCAGCCCCATATCCTGCAGCTCGTGGCAGAACTCGCGGACCTGTGCGTCAGGGGCATCCTGTTTCAGTACAATGATCATGGTGGTCGTCTCCTTATCCTTCTCACACAAACGGCACAGGAGACCGGCTCCATTGCCGCGATTTATTTTCGTGAAGTTCAGTTTCCTGAAGCATGGGCCTATGATAACACTTCAGGGAACTGAAGTCAAGAGAAATTTTGAAATTTAGGAAAGAAAGTGGTAGAATAGGGGCAGCCTGAGAGGGCAAGGAGTTTACAAGGAGCGATCATCAATGGGAAAAGAAGCAAAAACGAATGCCATGCGCATCCTGGAACGGGCCAAGGTGCCCTATACAGCCCACGAATATGCCCACGAGGAGGGCGTGGCGGTGGACGGCGTGACCGTGGCCGCCAGCATGGGGGAGGACCCGGCCTGCGTATATAAGACGCTGGTGACCCAGGGCAGCAGCAAAAACTACTTTGTGTTCGTCATTCCGGTGGCGGCAGAGCTTGACCTGAAGGCCGCTGCCCGCAGCGTGGGCGAAAAAAGCGTAGCTATGATCCATGTGGCCGATATCAATAAGGTCACCGGCTATGTGCGCGGCGGCTGCAGCCCGGTGGGTATGAAAAAGCAGTACACCACCGTGTTTGATGAAAGTGTGCTGGCTCAGGAAAAGGTCTATGTCTCCGGCGGCCGTATTGGTACGCAGGTGTGCTGCGCACCCGCCGACCTCATCCGGGCAGCAAGGGCAACAACAGCGAAGATCATCTTCTAAGGTAAAACGCCCTTACTGCCAAGGCAATGACGAAGAGGCTGTACAGAGCGGGGCCTGCCCAGTGAGATAAAACTTACTTTATTATATTTTCTAAAAAAGTCATACTTAAAAAGAAATACGGTGTCGAAACTGCACAAAACTTTTGAAAGTTTTTTGACGCGGGAGAACACAAGGGAGAATTTGCCCCAAGGGCCTTTGCAAAGTGGAATTTTTGCCGTAAACTGTATGTAGTACAGGGACGGTACCCCGGCGGATGCCGGGTGCCGCCTGAAAAAGCGCAGAGCAAAAGGGGAACTTCAAAGATGAAGATGCTGTCGGGCTTCACAGAACAGAACACCATTCGTGCTGTTCAGGGGCATCGTGCAGCTTTGTGCAAAGCGCTGGGAGAGCATACGCAGAAATAAAGGCCGTGGTGCAGGTGTACCACAGCTTTTTTTTGTTTTGCAGACGGAGAAAGAGAGGTTCGGATATGATTCGGAAAGTTGCAGTGATCATGGGCTCGGACAGTGATTGGCCGGTGGTAAAGGGGGCCTGTGCCCAGCTGAAGGCGCTGGACATCCCCTTTGAGGCACACATCCTTTCGGCCCACCGCACCCCTGCCGAGGCCGCGGTTTTTGCCAAAAATGCCCGGGCCAACGGCTTTGGTGTGATCCTGTGCGCGGCGGGCATGGCGGCCCATCTGGCCGGTGCCTTTGCCGCCAACACCACCCTGCCTGTCATCGGCATCCCGATGAAGGGCGGCGCGATGGACGGTCTGGACGCGCTGCTGGCCACGGTCCAGATGCCCAGCGGCATCCCGGTGGCTACCGTGGCCCTGAACGGGGCCAAGAACGCCGCCTGGCTGGCTGCCGAGATCCTGGCCCTGAGCGATGACACACTGGCCGGGAAGCTGGAGGCCGAGCGGGTGAGCATGGCACAGCAGATTGCAGCCAAGGAAGAAAAGCTGCAGAACGAACTGAAAGAGTTGTAAGGAGAACCAATGTCTGATTTTGCATATCCGCTGCACGAGGAATGCGGCGTTTTTGGCATCTATGACCGGGCGGGCACCGAGGACGTGGCCGCTGCCGCCTATTCTGCCCTGTATGCACTGCAGCACCGCGGGCAGGAGAGCTGCGGCATTGCGGTCAACGATGACGGTGTCATCCAGGGCCACCGCGACCTCGGCCTGGTGAACGAGGTGTTCACCCCCGCCGTGCTGGGCAGTCTTTCCACCCCCACGGCCCACATGGCAACGGGCCATGTCCGCTATGCCACGGCCGGCAGCCGGGTGCGGGCCAACGCCCAGCCCATGATCGTCCGGCATGGCCGGGGCACCATGGCCCTCTGCCACAACGGCAACCTGACCAATGCGCTGGAGCTGCGCCGTCAGCTGGAGAACGAGGGTGCCATCTTCCACGGCTCCTCCGATACCGAGGTCATCTGCTACCTCATCACCCGCAACCGCCTGCGGATGGGCAGCATTGAGACTGCCATCAGCAAGACGATGGATGTGCTGGAGGGTGCATACAGTCTGGTGATCATGTCCGCCACCAAGCTCATCGCGGTCCGGGATCCCCGGGGTTATCGGCCTCTGTGCATCGGCACCCTGCCCGGCGGCGGCTACGTCTTTGCCAGCGAGAGCTGTGCGCTGGATGCTGCGGGCGCGACCCTGCTGCGGGACGTGGAGCCCGGCGAGATCGTCATTGCCGACACCAAGACCGGTGAGCTGCGGAGCATCAAGGATCACTGCGGCCGTCCGGACACCCAGATGTGCGTGTTCGAGTTCATCTATTTCTCCCGCCCGGACAGCATCATCGAGGGCAGCTCGGTGCACGAGGCCCGCAAGCAGGCAGGCCGGTTCCTGGCACAGGAGCACCCCGTGGAGGCCGATGTGGTCATCGGCGTGCCGGATTCCGGTCTGGATGCGGCGCTCGGCTACTCGCAGGAGAGCGGCATCCCCTACGGCATCGGCTTCATCAAGAATAAATACATCGGCCGCACCTTTATCCAGGGCAGCCAGAAGCAGCGCGAAAACAGCGTGCGCATCAAGCTGAACGTGGTGTCCAGCACCGTCAAGGGCAAGCGGGTGGTGCTGGTGGATGACTCCATCGTGCGCGGCACCACCTCCGCCCGCATCATCAAGCTGCTGCGGGATGCCGGTGCAAAGGAAGTCCACTTCCGGGTCTCGGCCCCCCCGTTCAAATACCCCTGCTACTTCGGCACCGACATCCCCGACCAGAAGCTGCTGGTGGCCACGGGCCGCAATGTGGAGCAGATCAATGAGATCATCGGGGCCGATACCCTGGGCTACCTGTCCACCGAGCATGTGGTGCAGCTGGCCAAGAACGCAAAATGCGGTTTCTGCACCGCCTGCTTTACCGGCGAGTATGCCGTGAGGCCGGAAGAGGTGCTTTCCACCGATATCCATGAACGCCACCTGAACGACCGTCCCAAAAACGAGAAAAAGTTAGGAGAGTAAGAAGATGGAAAAGAGCTATTCTGAGAGTTACGCAGCTGCCGGTGTGGATATCACCGCCGGTTACCGCTCCGTTGAACTGATGAAGCAGTATGTTGCCCGCACCATGAACGAGCACTGCATTGGCGGTCTGGGCGGCTTTGGCGGCCTGTTTGAGCTGGACTGCACCGGCTACAAGCACCCGGTTCTGATCTCCGGCACGGACGGCGTGGGCACCAAGCTGAAGATCGCCATGATCATGGACAAGCACGATACCATTGGCATCGACTGCGTTGCCATGTGCGTCAACGATGTGATCTGCGCCGGTGCAAAGCCGCTGGTGTTCCTGGATTACATCGCCTGCGGCCGCAACATCCCTGAGAAGATCGCCGAGATCGTCAAGGGCGTGGCCGAGGGCTGCGTGCAGGCTGATTGCTCCCTGGTGGGCGGTGAGACTGCCGAGCACCCGGGCATGATGCCGGAGGATGAGTATGATCTGGCCGGTTTCACCGTGGGCGTTGTGGACAAGGAAAAGATCCTGAACAACGAGACCATGCAGGCTGGCGATGTCATCCTCGCTCTGCCCTCCACCGGTGTTCATTCCAACGGTTTCTCGCTGGTGCGCAAGATCTTTGATATTGACAACGATCCCGATGTTCTGCACACCACCCCCGCCGAGCTGGGCGGCAAGACCCTGGGCGATGCCCTGCTGGCTCCCACCAAGATCTACGTCAAGCCGGTGCTGAAGGTGCTGGAAGAGGTGGATGTCAAGGGCATCTCCCACATCACCGGCGGCGGCTTCTATGAGAACATCCCCCGCAGCCTGAAAAAGGGCTGCTGCGCCCGCATCAAGAAGGAAGATGTCCGCATTCCTGCCCTCTTCCACCTGATGCAGGAGACCGGCCACATCTCCGAGCACGACATGTTCAACACCTTCAACATGGGCGTTGGCATGGTGCTCACCGTTCCTGCCGCACAGGCCGACAAGGCGCTGGAGATCCTCCACGCCAACGGCGAGCCCGAGGCTTACAAGCTGGGTGTCATCGCTGAAGGGGACGGTGTGGAACTGTGCTGAATGTAGCTGTGTTGGTTTCCGGCGGCGGTACCAATCTGCAGGCCCTGCTGGACAGCGAAGCCCGGGGCGAGAACCCCAACGGGAAAATCACGCTGGTCGTGGCCTCCAAGCCCGGTGTCTACGCGCTGGAGCGGGCCGCAAAGGCCGGTGTGGAGGGTGTTGTGGTCCGCCGCAAGGATTACGAGAACAGTGAGGCCTTTGATGCGGCCCTGCTGGAAACGCTGAAAAGCCACAACATCGATCTGGTGGTGCTGGCCGGGTTCCTTTCCGTGCTGGGCCCCAGTGTCATTGAAGCCTACCCCCGCCGCATCCTGAATGTTCACCCGGCGCTCATCCCGTCCTTCTGCGGGCCCGGCATGTACGGCCTGCGCCCCCATCAGGCCGCTCTGGCCCGGGGCTGCAAGGTGACCGGTGCTACCGTCCACTTTGTCAACGAGGAGTGCGACGGCGGTCCCATTCTGCTGCAAAAGGCAGTGGAGATCCTGCCCGGCGACACCCCCGAGGTGCTGCAGAAGCGGGTGATGGAACAGGCCGAGTGGAAGCTGCTGCCCAAGGCAGTTGCCATGGTGTGCAGCGGCGAGATCGAGTAAAAACTCCTTCCGTCACGCCTGACGGTGTGCCACCTCCCTCAAGGAGGGAGGCTTGAGGCTCCCTCTCCGAGGGGGCTGTCGCCGTAGGCGACTGGGGGAGTTCCGTAATAGGAGAATTTGACATGGAAAAGATCAACCTGAACGATTATCTGGCCTCCAACGAGTACCCCGGCCGCGGCATTGCGGTGGCAATGGCCCCCGATGGCCGTCAGATGTTCATCGGCTACTTTATCATGGGCCGCAGTGAGAACAGCCGCAACCGCGTGTTCGACCCCGTGCCCGAGCGCGGCGGCATCTGCACCATGGCTGCAGACCCCGACAAGCTGGAGGACCCCAGCCTCATCATCTATAACCCCGTGCTGACCCTGGGCAAGACCCACATCGTGACCAACGGCGACCAGACCGATACCATTTTTGACCTGATGAGTCAGGGCAAGAGCTTTGCCGATGCCCTGCGCACCCGCACCTTTGAGCCGGACGGCCCCAACTACACCCCCCGCATCTCCGCTGTGGT
>QWCV01001652.1_pt1 | contig 22722 bp, 15 predicted proteins | sample 1972621 | NCBI WGS metagenome assembly QWCV01 (sample SAMN09866699, study PRJNA288562) | Human gut metagenome isolate pre2_stool, whole genome shotgun sequencing... | isolation source: gut | host: Homo sapiens | place: USA: California | reverse complement strand
CGGCTGCCATTCACACGTATTCCAAACCAATATCGACGCCAATGTAGCTGCCAGAATGCGTTTGTAAGTCTTTTTCATCGTCTTTCCCACCTTCCTCAACTATTCCAATCCCGTTTTCTCTATGTATTATTAACTATTTCGAATTATCTCATATTCGATATTTCCCTGAGATCACAAAATGTCCTACCTGGTATCTCTCTACTCTAAAGATACCAAATAGAACATTTCATGAAAACCACATCGACGCAAACGGTCAAACTTCGACCTATTTGGTCATTTTACTGCTTTTCTCTCCCATCCCAGACGCCATTTTCATCGACATAATAGCCGTCCGGTGTTCTGCGTCCGGCATACATGAGTCCTTTCATACCGTCTGAGGTCGGGTGGAAATAGTACCATTTGCCGTCAATCAGGACCCAGCCGGTCTGCATGCCGTGTTCCGGATCTAAGTAGAACCAGCCGTTGTAGTCTTCGTCGCGCATCCAGCCGGTCTTGATATAACCACTTTCGTCGAACGCCCACCAGTTGCCGTTTACCTGCTCCCATGCATATGCAATGCCGGATGTGCCGCGTTTTTCTGCCTTCGGGTAGCTGCTGTCTGCGAAGCGGAGCCACCATCCATGTTCATCCTGCATCCAGTGGCTCTTTCCGTCATTGGCAGTACTGTTGGCAGTTCCTGTGAGAATACCTATGATGCTGTTGGTTCTTCCCTTCACCAGATCCTGCCTGGTCGCTCCTCTGCCGGAAGACTTGTCACATCCGGAGGAAGAGCTCTGGCTGCCTGATTGGCCTGGCTTATCGGAATTATCTGGCTTGTCGGAGTTATCTGGCTTATCGGAGTCATCTGGCTTGTCCTCTGCCGGTGGAACTGCCTTACTGATTTCAAATGTAACGGATGCCGGAGTTGGTGTGTTGTATCTGGATTCCCACGTATCAAATTCACCAAAATCAAACTCGGCTTTGATCGAATGAGTGCCTACAAATGATTCTCCCGGCTTCGTCCACTTGAGTACAGCGGTTCCATCTTCCCCTACCGGAACTATAACTGCATCCGGGTTTTCATTATCATAGAAACGAACATAACCCTGCAGCTTGTCCTGATAAACGCCCTGCACTCTGGCAATAATATCAAAATTCTCTTCCTCTGTTCCCAGAATTTCTTTCGAAAGCTGAACCCCAGTCGTTCGGTTCACAGCCGTTAAAGTAAGGGCGAGTGTTCCTTTTTCAATGGTTATCCTTCTCTCTGCCGGTGTGTTTGTGCCGAGATAATTTCTTCCGTTTTCCATGGTGATGCTTACATCTGCGGAACCCGGGCCTTTGATAGTCACCTGTCCCTGTGCGTCCACGGTGAGAACCTTTTCATCAGAGCTTGTATAGTTTCGAGCTCCATCTCCCACTACATTCACACCCGTCAACGGAAAGCTGTCATCTCCATAGGTTTTTTCTCCGGTCCATGCTTGCGGATCGATTGAAACCAAACCCTGTATCGGACGGATCGTTCCGGTCTGAGGTGGATATGTGATAAGGTAATTCTGCAGTTTCACTGCATTCCCACCCGTCTCAATTACTGCCTCTGAGGAATCAATGGTTACCGTCTTATCGATTCCGGCATTGGCATCTTTAAATCTGCCTTTCAGACCGCGGATGGTATAGCTCTGACCTGTGCTCTGACCCGGAGTTTCTATCTCCACCGTCGCCTCTAATGCGATATCGGTACTTCCGTCATAGTCTTTTTCAATAGGTGTCGTAAGAACTGCGGTCAACTCTTTCGGAGATATCTCCGGAGTCACACTTTTGATCAAAGGTTCTCCATACTGCCCTTCCGATGTTTCAGTCGGTATAAATTCTACCTGATATGCAGTGGTTCCCTTTACCTCCGGATAAATGGAGGAAGCGGGCGTTCCGCTCTGATAATCACAGAACCTCCATGTTCCTAGAACCTCAGATCTACTATAATTAACAACCTTAAATCCCGTTGCCAGCTGTACCGGAATAGCCGAAAGTGTCTGTCCATAGGTTTCCTTCGCTTCAAAGGATACAGGGCCAGCGGGACCGTCGATCAGTAATGCATCCGGTGTTGTCACCTTCAAACGATCAGCCGGCTTCGATGCAAAACTGCTGTCTGTTGCTTTCACACGAAGGGTCATATAATAGGTGTTAGCCGGCTTCGGCGATGTAAACGTTATCGAACTGTCCATTTACCTTGATAGAGTAGCTACCTTTCGTTACATCTGTTATCTGAGCCGGTTTTGGCGGTCTTGCCGGAATCTTTATCTCGGTTGCAGTTCCTACAGCGCCGGAAGTGCCCGCTTTCTTACGGACATACAGAGAAATCTTGACTGTACCTTCTGGCTGTCTATCCAGAATCTCTGTCAGCGATGCCGCACCATTTACCGGAATTTCCGTCCAGGATGATGCATCTTTTGATTGTGCAAATTCCACTGCGCTCTGTAAATTGTTTTTCAATAATTCCTTTCCATAATCAACAGAAATCAGTTCACGCTCTAACTCATTCTCAGCTGCATCCGCCTTTACTTTTCCTTCATAGTTGATGCCGGAAAAGGTTGCCTTCACTAAATCGGCGGCTGGGAGGTACATATACACAACGCCGTTTGGAGCTGTCTGAGCATCCTTAAAACCATAGTTGCAAGAAGGAACGTCGATGCTGGCATTTTTTATCACGCCATCTGCTCCATAAACGCTGGATAAATCGGCTTTCGTGGCATAAACAGGAGTTCCCGTACCATTCAATGGACTTTCCAGGTTCAAATTTCCTGAACTATCTGCTTTCAGGCTTCGAATCCGAGGTGCACTATTATGAACGCTTCCATTGTTTAACATATAAAACGTTCCACCATTGATAATAACCTCTGTCTCCTCGCCCGATGCTCCCGATCCTATATCTGATATTTTAGTATCCGATAGTTTGCTTTTATCCAGGCAAAACGATCCACCATTAATCTTTATCTCTGAGCTTCCATAATTACCGCTTCCAACAGAAGCCCCCTTCCATGAGCGAGCTGTAATCATTCCGCCATCGATTTGCACCTGTGCATTACTCCCGGAGCCGCTTCCAATTCCAGCCCCATACAGCGCATGTACGTTAATTTTTCCACCTGTAATATGGATCTGAGCCGTTGAAACATCCTTCTTATTAATCGAAGAACCAGAGCCAATTGCTGCTCCTAGCCCGCTGTTTTCCTTTACCTCACCAGTAACAGTTCCACCATTAATCTGTATTTTCTGTACACTTTTCTTCCCCGAAGCACCGATTGCCGCTGCATAAGATCTCCCTAAAAGCTTAGCCGTAACCGTTCCTCCATTGATGATGATCGTACCTGCATCCGCTTCCGGAGCGCCTCCTATCGCTGCTCCACTGTTATCTTTAGCCTGACTTACCGCCTCTAGCGAACCGTCTGCATCCGGCTTACAATCTATGGTAATCTGTGCCTTCTCAGCCACACTAATCCCCGCCGGAGCTTGTGATTCCGTTTTCTGAACCTGAATCGTATTCTCTCCTTCCAGATACATGAGCACGTGGGAACTACCTTTAATCTGAATTGGCGCTGCATCCTGTGCTGCGGTTTCTGATGCCTGGAGATGGATGCCTTTTACAACCAGTTTCACATCCTGCGCTGCGGATGTATCGATTTTTAAAAAATGCGTCGTATTCTCTTCACTTGTCACAATCGTATAGACTGTCTCATACGACTGCCCCGGTATTGTTTTTAACGTGCTCCCGGTCGAATCTGCCTCCTTCTGATAATGCGAAATGACCAGGTTTCCTCCCTGTTCCAAGAATGTGATATCGCCCTGGGAAAGATCCAGCACACCTTCAAAGGCCTGTATTTCATTCAGGACCACTATCTCTGTCCCTGCCTCATCTGCATTCACTTTCTTCTGATTCAATGTAAATTGGCCATTCGACTCTCCAAGTTCTGCAATCCCCGTCTTAATTTCAAACTGATATTCGCCTGTCGGAAGATATGCCGTTGCAACTGCACTATTTTCATTTGAAGCATCTTTTACCAATTTCCCATCAAAAGCAAACTGTCCCAGCTCCTTGCTCAATTCTACAGGGTTTCCTGTGCCAGCTGCATCTGTCCGTTTTGCCCGCAGTTCCACCTGAGTTGTATCCTGTACCTGTGATGAAAAGAATACAAAGTGTACCGGATACAGCTTTTCACCAATGGAAAGAGAAAGTGCCGTTTCTTCTTTGTTTTCTAGGGTAAGCGTTCCGGACACTTGGTACGCCGTCCCATTTTCTCCTGATTCCTGAATCGTAACTACAACCGGAATTTCTTCTCCATTTAGAGAGGAATACCAGCTGACCTCTCCTGCCAAAATCTGATAGTTAGACGCTTTCTTATCCGAATACCTCAGAATATCCGGCAAAACTCCGCTTTCATCCTGATCGCCTACCTGAACGGTCAGCGTATAATTCTGATTATTTTTCAAACGGCCATCATAAATGGTTAAATCCAGTGTTTTCTTATACGCCTCTTTTCCCAGCGTAACAGGAATGTTCTCATCTTTTCCTGCATGCAGGACAGCCGTTCCTGTCTCTGTAACCGTATTGTTTTGGGAGTCTGTCACCTCCGCCACAACTGACATCTCTCCCGTAAATCCGAGCCACTCTGTCACAGCCGGTATCGTGCCTTTGAATTCTCTAACAATCATCTCTGCGTCTGTTTCATAAACAGGCGTGCTTCGAGCGGTATCTCCCTCCTGATAGAAACGAATTTTTACAGAGTATGTTCCATCTGACAACTGATTGTCATAGACGGTCATCTGGAATGTTTTTTTACCAAATGTACACGTTGTTCCACGCGGTTCTATCGTTCCGTCTGTCAGTTTTAATTTCACCTGCTCTGAAATATCAACGCTTCCGCCTATTTGTTTATTGTCTCCATTTTTATCGATACCTCCGTACCCGATATTTCCCTTAACCTTCAGATTTCCACTGAATATGTTTATCGTGCCACAGGGCAGCTTTAAATCGAGCTGAGCATTCCGTCCGCTTCCGATTGCAGCACCGTACTTTACATTCCAACTGCTTGCCTCAACCTCCGGTGCTTCTCCTTCTTTCCCGCCAATCTGGATCGAATCTACGGCTCCATTGTCTCCGCCTCCAATTCCAGCTCCGGTCTCTCTTCCGCCTTCCGCTTTTACGGTACCGCCCAAAATCCGGATCGTTCCGCCAATGCCATACATACCTGTTCCGATTCCCGCACCCCCAAGATGTACCGAACCCCTAGACCAGCAATCTCCACCAACCGCATGGATATTGCCGCCTTGAATCTCAATCGTACCTGTCTTATAGCTTATTATTGTATTTTCATGATCTGGCACCGTCGCCCTTCCGCCGATTCCAGCCGCGCCATATCCGCCTCCGGTCGCGGTCAGACTTCCGGTGCTCTCTTTTGTAATGATCAGGGTTGCTTTTTCCTCAACCCCAATTCCAGCGCCGCCGTATGTACCCTTTAATGAATTTTCCCCTTTTACTGTTAAATTTAATTTTGCCTTTCCTTTCAGAAGAATTCCGGCTGCATCATCTATGATATCAGTGCCATAGCCAACATTTACACCTTCAATTGTCAAATTTACTGTAACATCATCAATTACAATACCGCCTTCGATTTTCCGGCCTTCCGATAATCTCTTCGTCGGATGATAGGTGCCAGTGATCGTCTTTCCATTAAACCAACCCACATTGTCTTTATCAATCACCAGATAATTTCCGTTCAAATTATACGGTTCATCCGCCAGCAGCGCCACGCCCGCGTCCCCCACCATCACATAAATCTCCGGCAGGTCAGCCGTATCCGCCACTTCAAATTTGCCCAGATCCTCCGGCAAGATCGGGGTATACACATACACACGGCCATTATATTCCTGGTTTGCCTCGGCATAGCCCGCCCAGGTCTTCGTCGAGGTCTCGACCGGCTCACCGTTTTCGTCAAATTCTTCGAAATAGTCTTTTTCGGAAATGCCGCCGTGAAACTCCGGAAGGTCACTCTGCTCTTCGTCCAGTTTCCAGGTTATGCCGGAAATCTGCCAGACTGCCGTTTCCGCATCTGTATCTTTCTCTGTGTCCTTATCTACTGCTTCCACCAGATGCACGTTCTGGCTGTCTTCCGCCAGCGTTTCATCCGCCTCTTCCACCTCAACCTCCAGAGTATCCGGCAGAACGATATCGCTTTCTTTCGCGCCAAGAGGCAGCTTCTGCACCGCAATCGCCTCATCCAACTCCGAAAATCCAATGATTGCCGGACCTTTTTCCTCCGGCAGCACCGTCACCTCGATGCGCGGCAAAAAGCCGGTATCCAGTTCATAGCGGCTGCTTTTCAATTCCGCATCAAACACATAGATACCCGGTGTTTTTCCATCGTATGTATCTTTCTCACTAAATGTCTCATCCAGCACCCAGCGGACCTTGACTTCCTTCCAGTTTTTATCGGTTTTCGTCCCGTCCGCATCGGATGGGGATGCTTTCTGCTCAGTGTCGTCTCCCCCTATTTCCGATTTTTCTGTAACATCTGCCTCAGATGGGGATGCTTTCCGAACTGTACCATCTGTTTCAGATGAAGAAAGCGTCTGAGACTTTTTTTCTGTGTCCACTTCACCGTCTCCGCTTTGAAGCTCCGACGGCGTAGCAATCTTTTCCGCACCATCTTTATCTTCTGCACTGTCTTCTTCATCCGATGCTTCTTCCGCCAAAACCCGCACTTTCAGCTTATCCGGCAGCTCCAAATCCTTATATTTCGTTCCATACGGAACCTCCTGATGCAGGATTTCATCCGAAAGCTCCTTCACTTCCTCGATATACTGCACCGAACTGCCTGCCAGCACCTGCGGGTGCCAGTCACACGTATTCCATATCATTACCGCCGCCAGCGCCGCTGCCAGGGCACGCTTATATTTCTTTTTCATACTGTTTTCCTCCATTTATTCTGAGCGAATTTGTCTATTTCAGTCCGTTTTCCACCTGAACAAAATACTTTTTCTTCCGATCCAGCAGGCTTTCGCTGCACGCCGCCAGAAGTTCTTCTAATTCTTCTTTTTTCGTCGGAAATACCCCGAATGCGGTCACATGGAGCCGCCAGGATTCGAGGGCATTGTCCCGGCCGGAAAGCCAGATTAAGGATGCCGCCGGGTTATTTTCCCGGATTTTTTCTACGATTTCCACTCCCTGTCTGCCCTGCACGGACGCCAGCATAATGAGGTAGGGATTCCCCTTTACAAAGTGCAGATATGCGTCCAGATCGCTGATATACGTGTGAATCATCGGCCATCTGCGGTTTTCAGTCAAAATTTCACACAGCATTTTTTCCAGACCTTCAATGTCGGTCGGTTTTTCTCCATATATCACTACCCGTACCATATTCCACCTGCCTTTTTTGATTTGTTACTTTTCACACACCGTTATTGTTCACGCATACGTGCCCAATAACGGATTTTCATTTACATTTCGGGTCATAACTTTTATACTATAAGCATACCAAATGAGCAATTTAATGAAAACCACATCGACGCAAACGGTCAAACCTCGACCTAAATGGTCACGGTTTTGAATAAAGGAGGCGGTTGAGCTTTGATGCATTTTGCGATTGTTGAAGATTTGAAGATAGATCAGAATCATCTGATTCATTTGATACAGGAAAACTTGGAGAAGCATGGGGAAACAGTGCACTTTGACTGCTACGAGAGCGGCGAGGCGTTTCTAGAAGCGTTCCGTCCGGGACTTTTTAATGCGGTTTTTATGGATATTATGCTGGACCGGAACGGGCGCAATGGCATTGACACGGCGCTGGAGCTTCGCAAGAGCGCGCAACGTCTCCCGATCGTTTTCACCACATCGGAACGCGATTATTCGCTGCAGGGTTACCGTGTCCATCCGCTTGATTATCTCTTAAAACCGGTTGAGGAAAAGGCGCTTGTCTGGTGTCTCGATGAGATCCGGACATTTCTCGCCGCGCCTGCCTACATCGAAATTCAGGCGGCGCTCGGACGGGGACAGTCATCCACGCAACGGATTCTGCTTGATGATTTTATGTATGCGGAGACGCAGAACCACCGGCTGATCATCCACACCAGTTCCGGTGACACCGCCACACGGATTTCTTTTTCGGAGCTAATGTCGCTGCTCCCGAAGGGCAGACGTTTTTACATGAGCGGACGCGGTCTGCTTATCAATTTTTCACAGGTTACCTCGGTGGACGAGGACGGTTCTGTCCACCTGAAAAACGGCGGCTGCTTTTTCTGCAGCCGCCGGAAGAAAAAAGAGACAAAAGAAGCATTTGCAACCTACTTGTTTGACACATTGCGGAAGGGAGGTACTCTATGAACTGGTCTGTGTTTGGCAAGGCATTTCTCGTTGAAACAGTCTATGCCATTCCTTTTTTTATTTTATCGATTCTGCCATTTAAAAAGCAGCTGCGATTTCCGATTAAAATCCTGATTCTGTTCATTTTTATCGGTCAGCTGCTCCAATCCTCCCTGTATACCTACCTGATCAGCCACGGTAAACCGACCCGCGTCACCGACACGGTATTTGCCCTCGTTTCTCTGGCGATCTATTTTTTATGTGTGAAGGCTAATTTCTGGAAACTTCTGTTTCTGGGAGACTTCATCCTGAATTATTTTGTCACAGTCCGCGGCATCTGTTTCTTTCTGGAAAGCCGCCTGTTCTACGACCCCAGCATTACCTATTATTCACTCCGCAATGAAAGCCTGCTGCTCATCTCGATTCTTCTGCTTCTGACGCTCCCGCTCGGGCTCAAATTTATGAAAAATGCCACGGAACGCGTTTTTCAGGTAGACAGCTCCGCCTTCTGGCAGAAAGTCTGGTTTATTCCATTTTCATGCACCCTGATTATCTGCGCTTATAACTTTGATTTAAACATTGATACCGTCCGCAAGTTCCGTTTTATCCTCACGCGCCTCTGGCTTTTTGCTATGACGATTCTCATCTACTATGTCCTTTTGGAAGCGCTCAATGCAGTCCGCCAGCAGGCGCAGCTGGAAGAACGCGCGGCGCAGCTGGACACGCTCCTGGCGATGCAGTACACACAGTATCAGCAGCTTTCCCGCCACATCGAAGAGGTGCGGGAGGCGCGCCACGACCTGCGCCAGCACTTAAATCTCATCGAGCATTACCTGCAAAGCGGGAAAACGGAGGATCTGAAGACCTACATCGAACAATACCGTATGACGCTTCCGCCGGACACCGCGCGGACCTGGTGTGAAAATTATGCGGTCAACACGATTATCAGCTATTACGGCGAGGAGGCGCGCAAGGCGTCGGTCGATTTTTCGGTCCGCATCCAGCTTCCGCCATCTCTCCCGCTGGGTGAGCCACAGCTCTGCTCGATCTTCGGCAATCTTCTGGAAAATGCCCTCGACGCCTGTCGGGAATGTACGGACAGCGCGCCGTTTATCCGTATCTGCGCTCAGGAGGATGCCAGTCACATCGTGATCGCCGTTGACAACACCTGCTGCCATCCACCGATCGAGGAAAATGGGCGGTTCCGCTCGACCAAGCATGACGGGTTCGGCACGGGAACCGCCTCAATCCGTTCGATCGCCGAGCGGTACCAGGGTCTGGTGGATTTCCGGTATGAGGACGGGATCTTTTATGCATCGGTGATGTTGAAATTTGATTCTAAAATTTCTCACAGAAATCTTTGAAAAAAGATTGACTTTCATCGTGTCAGGACGCATAATATAAATAATAATCATTATCAATATTATTTAGAAGGATTGGAGTGTCGCTTATGAAAACCTTAAAATACAGCCGTCAGCGCGAATCGATCAAAGCCTGCCTGATGAGCCGGAAGGATCATCCGACCGCCGACGCCCTTTACACCAGCATCCGGGAACAGTTTCCGAATATCAGCCTTGGAACCGTTTACCGCAATTTAAACCTGTTAGTTGAGCTGGGCGAGATCCGGAAGCTGTCCTGCGGCGACGGCACGGATCATTTCGATTATGATACATCCCCACATTACCACTACGTCTGCCGCCAGTGCGGACGGGTCATGGATATTCCGATGGAAGCAACCAAGGAGCTGGAGACAGCCGCCAAAGAATTTGTACCGGGAACGATCGACGACCATACCGTGTTTTTCTATGGGATATGCGATGAGTGTCTGAAAGGGGAAAAGCGCTGACCGGGTATGAATACATCACCAGCGAAAAAGTTCTGAGAATATCCAGGTTATCGATAAAAATGAAAAAATAAGAATTATTTCTATTTTTTCATTGACAAACGCAGGAATCTATGATATCTTAATATCAGTAATCATTACTGATTTCATTTAAGCCAAATAAACGATTTCGTTTTAAAAGCTCCTATGAAACAGAATGGTTGCAAGCAACTTTACTATCTATTTATTGTTTCTATAAAACACGAAATTAAAAATTTATTTTAGAAAAGGAGAATTGACTATGAAGAAATTTGTCTGTACAGTATGTGGTTACGTATACGAGGGTGAGGCTGCTCCGGAGAAATGTCCAGTATGCGGCGCTCCGGCTTCCAAGTTCAAAGAGCAGTCCGGCGAGATGACCTGGGCGGCTGAGCACGTAGTTGGTGTGGCACAGGGTGTCAGCGAGGATATTCTCGAAGATTTAAGAGCTAACTATGAAGGCGAGTGCAGAGAAGTTGGTATGTATCTGGCGATGGCACGTGTAGCTCACAGAGAGGGCTATCCGGAGATCGGTCTGTACTGGGAGAAGGCAGCTCACGAAGAGGCTGAGCACGCTGCTAAGTTTGCAGAGCTTCTCGGCGAGGTTGTAACTGATTCCACCAAGAAGAACCTGGAGATGCGTGTAGAGGCTGAGCACGGCGCAACCGAAGGCAAATTTGACCTTGCAAAACGTGCGAAAGCTGCTAACCTGGATGCAATCCATGACACCGTTCATGAGATGGCTCGTGACGAGGCTAGACATGGCAAGGCATTTGAGGGTCTGTTAAAGAGATACTTCAACTAATCTGAGTGAATGAATGGACAGCGCATTACGGCGCTGGTGAATAAAAGAGAACGGATAAGGGCGTGTGAAAATGGGAAATTCCTTTTTCATACGCCCTGTTTATTTTATGCAGATTTGTTTTATGTCTCTGTTCAAAAAGACGCCAAAATCTTATCTACCGTCTCCTTCTCCATCTCCCCAATCGGAATCATCTCCGCCGGTACGTCCTCATATGGCAGCAGCGCTTTCTCATACCAGGTAACATCGTGCCATTTTCCGCTCTTATAACCGGTATTTTTGCACACGCCCATCGTCCGGAATCCGCATCCGTTATGCATCGCATCGCTCTTCACATTCGGACTTGTCACCAGACTGTAGACGGTGTGGACGCCCTGTGCCTTTAAAAGCTCCAAAAGCACCAGAAGCATCCGTTTGCCGATGCCCTTCGACGTTACCCGACTGTCCAGATATTCAGAAAGTTCCGCATTCCAACGGTACGCCGCGCGCTCAAGCTGCTTATGCCCATATGCATAGCCAATGATTCTGCCCGTTTCATCCTCGCAGACAATCCACGGATATTCTGCCGTGATCGCCCGGATGCGCCCCTCAAATTCCTCCAGGGACGGCAGCTCCGTCTCAAACGTGATCGGCGTGTCCATATATTGTGCATAAATTTCCAGTATCGCAGGTGCATCGGCGATGGCGGCCAGACGCAGGCGGCAGGATGTATGGTCCATAAACTGGTTCCTCCCTATCATTTTCGGTCATTTTTCCTTTACAGGCAACTATATATGAATCTTCCCGTTTCGTCAACTATTTGCAACCGGATTCATGCCTGCCCGTGAACCCCCTCAATCCACCAGCTCATTCTGATGCCTCGACAAATGCTCATACGGCAGAATCAGCCGCCCCCGGTACAGCCCGCAGCCGTCATTGACAAGGTCGTTGTTGATTGCCGTAAACATATTGACATCCACTTCAGCTAAATTGAGCGATACCAGGCGCTGGCAGCGCTCGTATGCCTCGTCAAAATAAACGCACGCGCCCTCCGGAATCTCATCCCGTCTGGCCCGCTCGCCCTCCTGGCGCTTTTCGTAGCTTAAATGATTGGCCACGCCGATCTCCGCGATATCGTCCATGTGCTTCGTGCGAAGCTGTACCTCCACGTAGCTTCTGGAACAATTATCGTAAAACGTAATATGCAGAGACTGGTAATCATCCGAACTATTTCCGCAGACATAATCACGGTAGTACGGCCTTACCTCCTCATCCATCAACGGGGAGGTACTCTCCTTCACCCCGTAAGCCGGTTCCGCCGTAAACCCGCGTTCCTCCAGAAATCCCGGAAGTTCATTCGCAATCTGGTAGAGGTACCGGATATCTGCCTCCTGCTGCGATTCTCCCGGTTTCAGGTAACACTTCGGCAGTGAAATCACGATCCGGTACGCGATCAGGTCGCGGAAACAGCTCAATCTCTGCTTCAAATCGGAGATCGACGGAAATGTCTTATGTTCCGTGTAACAATCATAGATATACTCGACGATATATCCGTTAAACTTCGCCTCCGAGCGGATCAGCGATTTGATTCTGCCCTTAAAGTTAAATGCCAGAAGCGGATATTCCTTTGCCATATGAATATAAAATTCCCGGATCTTCTGTGACTGGGTCGTCAGGAAATCATTGTGTTCCAAAAGTTCCCGGATCTGAATCAGGAAATTTGCATGTATCAGGTCTATCTCATTGTTTGTCTGTTTTGCCTCCGCTTTCAAATCCCGGCTGTAATTCTTTAAAATCTTAAACATTGTATCGCCGGAATACAGATAATCGTTTAAGGTCACCATGGTCCTCACCTCCCTGCTGCAGCAAAAAGGGGACGGTGCATAGGATAACAATGCCCCAGATGCACCAGCCCCCTTATTTATAAAATAGAGCTATTTATTTTCCGTAAACCTTCTTGATCCGCTCCATTGCCTCTTTTGTATTCGCAGTCGTACCAAATGCAGTCAGACGGAAGAATCCTTCTCCATTCTTACCAAATCCGCTGCCCGGTGTGCCGACCACATTTGCCTTGGCAAGCAGATCGTCGAAAAACTCCCAGGATTTCATGCCGTTCGGGCACTGCATCCAGATGTACGGTGAATTTTCGCCGCCGATGTGCCAGATGCCAAGCTCTTTTAAGGTCTCTGTCATGATCTTCGCATTGGTGCGGTATACGTCCAGGTGCTCGCGGCACTGTGCCATGCCCTCCGGTGAAAGAGCTGCCTCTGCGGCGCGCTGTACCGGGTAGGAAACGCCGTTAAACTTGGTTGTCTGGCGGCGCAGCCACATCTTGCGGATGGAAGAACCACCGCGCTCTAATTCAGACGGAACCACGGTATAGCCACAGCGGGTTCCGGTAAAGCTTGCCAGCTTCGAAAGGGAGCAGAACTCGATCGTGCAGGTCTTTGCGCCCTCGATCTCAAAAATACTTCTCGGAAGCGCCGGATCTGCTACGAAGGACTCATACGCCGCATCAAATAAAAGAATCGCATCCTGCTCGTTCGCATAGTCAACCCACTCTTTTAACTGCTCACGGTTGTACACACCGCCAGTCGGGTTGTTCGGGGAGCAGAGATAAATAATATCCGCTTTCTGTCCCTTCGGAGGCATCGGAAGAAAGCCATTTTCCACATTGGCATCCATAAATACGATCTTTCTGCCTGCCATCACGTTCGTATCCATGTAAACCGGATATACCGGATCCGGGATCAGGACCGTGTTGTCCGCATCAAAGAGATCGAGGATATTTCCGACATCACTCTTCGCGCCGTCGCTGATGAATATATCCTCCGCCGCTACCTCAACCTGGAAGGACGCATAATACTTCTGAACTGCTACGCGCAGAAAATCATATCCCTGCTCCGGACCATATCCATGGAACGTAGCCGCCTTGCCCTGCTCCATAGCTGCTTTTGCAAATGCGTCAGCTGCTTTCTGGCAGATCGGAAGGGTTACGTCACCGATACCCATTTTGATTACTTTTGCCTCTGGATGGGCTTTGGTGTACTCATCTACTTTTTTAGCGATGGTGGAAAACAGATAGCTTTCTTCCAGATTTTTATAGTTTTCGTTGATCTTCATACTTTATTTTCTCCATATTTTAAGAATTTTTTTCCTTTACCTCCAGAGCCGCTTTCACAAACTCCCGGAAGATCGGATGTGCGCGGTTCGGGCGGCTCTTGAACTCCGGATGGTACTGAACTCCCAGATAGAACGGATGTCCCGGAATCTCCATCGCCTCTACCAGCGTACCGTCCGGAGACTGTCCGGAAAAGATAGCGCCATGCTCCATATAAACTTCCCGGAACTTGTTGTTAAATTCATAACGATGGCGATGTCTCTCTTCGATCAGACCTTTTCCATACGCTTTCATCATCAGCGTATCCGGACTGATGCGGCACGGATATGCACCCAGACGCATCGTTCCGCCCATGTCAGCCAGATCCATCTGCTCTTCCATCAGGGCAATGACCGGATGCTTGCTGTCCGGCGCAAACTCGGTTGAGTTCGCATCCTCATAACCTAACACACCTCTGGCAAATGCGATCGCCGCGATCTGCATACCAAGGCAGATGCCAAAGTACGGGATATTGTTTCTTCTCGCATAATCAGCTGCCGCAATCATGCCCTCGATGCCTCGGATGCCGAAGCCGCCCGGCACGATGATACCGGTTGAATCGCCCAGAATTTCCGGTGCCGTCTCCGGGGTGATCGTCTCGCTATCCACCCAGTTGATCTCCACCTGCGCGCCATTTTCCCATCCGGCATGGTGCAGGGATTCTACGATCGACAGATAGGAGTCGTGCAGTTTGACGTACTTGCCGACCAGAGAAATCTTGACCGTCTTGCTGCTGTTCTTGATGCGGTCCAGCATATGCTTCCACTCCGTCAGATCGCACTCCTGCGGCGCTTTCTCGATGCCCAGCTCGCGAAGCACGATCTTGGCAAGTCCTGCTTCCTCCAGCATGATCGGCGCCTCGTAGAGAACCGGAAGGGTCAGGTTCTCGATGACGCAGTCCTCTTTGACGTTGCAGAACAGTGCGATCTTGCGGAAAATGGACGGATCGTCCACCGGACGGTCACAGCGCGCCACGATAATATCCGGCATGATGCCGAAGGACTGCAGCTGTTTGACTGAATGCTGGGTCGGTTTGGATTTATGCTCGCCGGAAGATTCCAGATACGGAATCAGGGTTACATGGATGAAGAGGCAGTTGCTGCGTCCCGCCTCGCAGGACACCTGGCGGATGGCTTCCAGGAACGGCTGTGACTCAATATCGCCGGTTGTTCCGCCGATCTCTGTGATAACGATGTCCGCATCGGTCTTTTCCTGCACGGAATAGATAAATGATTTTATCTCATTTGTGATATGTGGAATTACCTGTACCGTCTCGCCCAGATATTCGCCGCGGCGCTCTTTATTTAACACATTCCAGTAGACCTTACCGGTCGTCAGATTAGAATAACGGTTTAAATCTTCATCTATAAAACGCTCATAATGTCCCAAATCCAGATCCGTCTCCGCACCGTCGTTTGTTACGAATACTTCGCCGTGCTGATACGGGCTCATGGTTCCCGGATCGACGTTGATATATGGATCCAGCTTCTGCGCTGCTACCTTAAATCCCCGTGCCTTCAAAAGACGTCCCAGAGACGCTGCTGTAATACCCTTCCCCAATCCTGATACAACACCGCCTGTCACAAAAATAAATTTTGCCATCTGCTTTTCCTCCTCTTCCTTTCTTTAAAATATTAATCCACTTTTTCCGTCATATATGATTCTGTCAGATTTTGCCTTCGCAAAAGATTTCAGCCTGCACGGATTCCGCAACCCTCAAAACGCAGAATCCATGCAGACCATCGTTCTTTTTAGTCGTTCTCATGCTCCTGAAGCACATAACCCGGAATCTGGATTTCTTCCGGTTTTTCCATCTGGCTCAGCTCTTTTCTAGCGGCTGCACCATGTGCAATGTGCGCGATGTCCACCAGTTCAACGTTGTCCTCGTTGTACTGGCTTTCCAGTGTCAGCGCCAGAACAGCCGCGGTATCAAGCGATGTCAGGCACGGAATACCAAGCTCGACTGCCTTTCTTCTCAGACGGACACTGTCGCGTCCCGGCTGGCGTCCCGTCTTGGAAGTGGAAATTACATAGCTGATCTTTCCTTCTTCCAGCAGGGAAATGGTCGTCTTCTCGCCCTCTTTGGCTTCCTTCGGCTTCTTGACTAACGTTGAAGAAATGCCGACGCTGTTTAACCGGCTTGCAGTACCGGAGGTCGCGTAGATGTGGAATCCCATCGCCACGTACTCTTTGACCAGTTCGCGCAGATCGCTCTTATCAGTATCGCGGACACTGATTAAGACGCCGCCCTCGCGCTTCATCGTATATCCGGCTGCTACCAGGCCTTTGAACAGCGCTTCCTCCATCGTCCGGGCGATACCCAGTACCTCGCCGGTCGATTTCATTTCCGGTCCGAGCTGTGTATCTACGTTGGACAGCTTCTCAAAGGAGAAGACCGGAACCTTGACTGCGTAGTACGGAGAGCACGGATACAGGCCTGTCTCGTAGCCCATGTCAGCCAGCTTCTCGCCCATCATGATGCGGGTTGCCAGATCAACCATCGGCACGCCGGTTACCTTGCTGATGTACGGCACGGTACGGGACGAACGCGGGTTGACCTCGATGATATAGATCGTATCCTCATGCAGGACATACTGGATATTGATCAGGCCTTTCGTATTCATGGACAGCGCCAGACGGATGGAATAGTCCACCAGACGGTCTTTCTGGCTCTCGGTCAGCATAAATGCCGGATATACCGCGATGGAGTCGCCGGAATGGACGCCCGCACGCTCGATGTGCTCCATGATACCCGGAATCAGAACCGTTTCGCCGTCGCAGATCGCGTCGACCTCCAGCTCGGTACCCATCAGGTATTTATCAATCAGGATCGCATTCTCAATCTTATGTGAGAGAATAATCTTCATATACTCATGAATATCGGCGTCGTTGTACGCGATAATCATGTTTTGTCCACCTAATACATAGCTCGGACGCATCAGAACCGGATAACCCAGATGATTTGCCGCCTGGATTGCCTCATCCTCAGTGTAAACGGTCTGACCCGCTGCCTGTTTCATATTTAATTTTTTCAGCAGGGCTGCGAAACGTCCGCGATCCTCCGCCATATCGATGCTGTCTGCCGGAGTGCCGAGAACCGGAATATTGTTCTCTACAAGGCATTTTGTCAGACGGATCGCTGTCTGTCCGCCAAAGGCCACAACTGCGCCGATCGGCTTCTCGATCCGGATGATATCCAGCACATCCTCCGGTGTCAGCGGCTCAAAATACAGACGGTCTGCTACGTTGAAGTCGGTGGAAACGGTCTCCGGGTTGTTATTTACGATGACAACCTCATAACCGGCTCTCTTTAACGACCATACGCAGTGAACAGAGGCGAAATCGAACTCGATACCCTGACCGATACGGATCGGACCGGAACCAAATACCATAACAACCGGTTTTCCGCTTGCATTCTCTTTAATAAATTCTTCTGCCTCATCTTCCTCGCCGAAGGTGCTGTAGAAGTAAGGGGTACTTGCCGTAAACTCAGCGCTGCAGGTATCAACCATGCGGTAGCATGCCGGCACATGCTTGATTTCCGAAAGCCCGGTCATCTCCTTGATGACTGCATCCGGGAATCCGTTCTGTTTGGCTTCCATATAAAGCGCATCGCTCAGAGTCTCAGACTGCATCCGGCGTTCCAGGGACAGGATATGCATCAGTTTATTTAAGAACCACTCGTCGATCTTGGTCAGCTCATGAATCTCGGCAACGGTCACGCCGCGCTTGAAGCTCTCATAGATTGCAAACAGACGCTCGTCATCCTGCGCCAGAATTTTTTCTCTCAGCTCTTCCACACTCATCGGCGCCAGTTTCTTCATGTTCAGGCTGTTCTGGGAGATCTCCGCGCCGCGGACTGCCTTCATGAGCGCCTGCTCAAAGTTGCGGCCGATCGCCATAACCTCGCCGGTTGCCTTCATCTGGGTACCCAGCTTCCGGCGTCCGTAAACGAATTTATCAAATGGCCATTTCGGGAATTTAACCGTTACATAGTCAAGGGCCGGCTCGAAGCATGCCATCGTCTCGCCGGTTACCTCGTTCGGGATCTCGTCCAGATGATAACCGATCGCAATCTTAGTTGCCACGCGGGCAATCGGATATCCGGTTGCTTTCGAAGCAAGGGCGGAAGAACGGGATACACGCGGATTTACCTCAATAACGGCATATTCAAAGCTCTCCGGATTCAGCGCAAACTGGCAGTTGCAGCCGCCCTCGATGCCCATCGCCTGGATAATATTCAGCGCTGCGGAACGAAGCATCTGGTATTCCTTATCCGCCAGCGTCACAGCCGGTGCGATAACAATGGAGTCGCCGGTGTGGACGCCGACCGGGTCAAAGTTTTCCATCGAGCAGACCGTAATCTCGTTGCCGATGGCATCGCGCATTACCTCAAACTCGATCTCCTTCCATCCGGAAATACATTTCTCAACCAGAATCTGATTGATCGGTGACAGGCGGATACCCGCCTCCGCGATGTTGTAAAGTTCTTCTTTATTTGCCGCAATACCGCCGCCGGTACCGCCCAGAGTAAAGGCCGGACGCACGATAACCGGGTAAGAAATAACCTCGGCAAAATCAAGCGCATCCTCGATGGTGGTGACAACCTTGGACGGAATGACCGGCTCACCGATAGCTTCCATCGTGTCTTTAAAGCACTGGCGGTCCTCCGCCTTATCGATGGTCTCCGGGGACGCGCCGAGAAGCGTTACATTGTGGCTCTTTAAGAAACCTTCTTTGGCAAGCTCCATGGACAGTGTCAGTCCGGTCTGTCCGCCCAGGGTGGACAGGATGCTGTCAGGCTTCTCTTTTTCAATGATTCTCTTGACAAATTCCAGGGTCAGCGGCTCGATGTATACGTGATCCGCGATGGCGCTGTCCGTCATGATGGTTGCCGGGTTGGAGTTTACTAAAACGACCTCCAGACCTTCCTCTTTTAAAGCCCGGCACGCCTGCGTTCCTGCATAGTCAAACTCTGCCGCCTGACCGATGACGATAGGACCGGAACCGATTACCATAACTTTTTTCAGGGATTTATTTAACGGCATGACGCGCCCTCCTTTTCCTTATAATCTCTCATCATCTGAATGAAACGCCCAAACAGCTCTTCCGTATCCTTCGGACCTGCACAAGCCTCTGGATGGAACTGGACGGTAAATGCCGGCATATCGTGGTAGGTGATGCCCTCGCAGGTGCCGTCGTTGACATTGATAAATGTCTCCTCCGCGCCCTCCGGCAGCGTATCGCGCAGTACCTCATAGCCGTGGTTCTGGCTGCTGATGTAGACGCGTCCGGTTGTCAGATCCTTGACCGGCTGGTTCGCACCTCTGTGACCGAATTTCATCTTTCCAGTCTTCGCGCCCTTGGCAATCGCCAGCAACTGGTGTCCCAGGCAGATGCCGAACATCGGTTTTCCAGCCTTCGTAATCTTTCGGATCTCCTCGATGATCTCCGGGTTGTCCTCTGGGTTGCCCGGACCGTTGGAAAGCATGATTCCGTCCGGATTCATCGCCAGAATCTCCTCCGCCGTCGTACCTGCCGGAAGGTCAGCCACGCGGCATCCGCGCCTGGTCAGCTCGCGGATGATATTTTCCTTTGCGCCGAAATCCCAGAGCACAATCTGGAACTCTTCTTTCTCATCCGCCGGTTTGATCTCACATTTCTTTGGTGTAACGGTTTCAACCGCCTTTGTAATGTGGAAGTTTTTCACTTCCTCCAGCTTTTTCGCATCATACGGCGGCTTCACCTCGGTCAGCCAGCCGTTCATCGAACCAGATTCACGAATGGTTTTTGCCAGCTTTCTTGTATCAATTCCATAGACGCCTGGAATGTTTCTTTCTTTAAAAAAGGTGTCAAGATCCCCACTGCATCTGAAGTTGGAAGGTTCCTGACACCACTCTTTTACGATATAGGCTGATAAATATACCTCTTCATTCTCGAAGTCCTGCGGAATCACTCCGTAGTTTCCGATTAACGGAAATGTCTGAACGACAATCTGTCCAAAATAGCTGGGATCTGTGATCGTCTCAAGGTATCCTGTCATACCGGTTGTGAATACGACTTCTCCGGTCACTTCACGTAAAGGAGCGCCAAAGCTTTTTCCCTCAAAATAGTCGCCGTTTTCCAACAGAAGATATACCGGTTTCTCCATCTGGTCACCATTCCTTTCTCTCTCGTACCCTACCTGTAAATAGCTTCATGCAGGCAGTTTACTTTTTCATTCTCAATAGCCTCACATTTGAGCAAATCTGTTTTTCCTCAGATGCGTTTTTTACATCATTAGAGACATATTTTATAAATTGTCTGATTCTGCAAAAAAGGCGTCCATGAGCAGAGCCCATGAACGCCTTTGTTCATTTTCTGAAAGATTATAGCATAGGTAGGTTCTATGCGTCAAGAGGTTTTTTATTCATTTTCGGATGGTTTATGCATGATTTATGCATTTTTATGCATTTAACATGTAGAATCTTGTCGGTTCTGGGTAAATAAAGCCCTTGTCTGATCCGCGTTATTTCCTTATAATAGGGATGAATGAAACTGACTTGGAGGTATTTTCATGGATAAAATTACAAGCTTCACCATCGACCATCTGAAACTGCTCCCTGGCGTCTATGTATCCCGCAAGGATCGCGTGGGCGATCAGGTCATCACCACCTTTGATATCCGCATGACACGCCCCAACTATGAGCCAGTCATGAATACGGCGGAGGTTCACACCATCGAGCACCTGGCTGCCACCTGGCTGCGAAATAACGAGGAGTGGAAAGACCGCGTCCTCTACTTCGGACCGATGGGCTGCCGCACCGGCTTTTACCTGCTTCTCGCAGGCGACCTGACATCCGAGGAGATCGTGCCGCTGATGAAAGGGCTCTTTACTTTCATGCGCGACTACAAAGACGAGGTTCCGGGTGCTTGTGCAAAAGATTGCGGCAACTACCTCGATATGAACCTGCCGATGGCAAACTGGCTGGCTGACCGCTTTCTGCGCGAAGTCTTAGATGGAATTGGTCCGGAGAGACTGGTTTATCCGGAATAAAAGACAAGAATAGCAGGCGGTATGCTTTGAAACACAAAACCCCCAGATGCTGCAGCATCTGAGGGTTTTATTCTATTATTTTCTATTTTCCCTATTTTCTTGCATCCGCAGCCGCTGCATGTCCAGATAATCCTTCTCCATGCGCCATACGCGATACAAGCGGTGCGATCCGCGCGGATGCCTCCGGGGTCATGCTCTGGTGGGTACAGGTCTTTAAGAATGTACCAACCCAGACGCCACCGGTATAACGTGCCGCCCGAAGAGTCGGAAGTGTGTGGTTGGTTCCGGAAGCATAATCACCAAATACCTCCGCCGTATTCTGGCCGATAAACAGGGAACCGTAATTAACCAGCTTCAGAATCAGTGCATCCGGATCTTCCACGTTGATCTCCAGATGCTCCGGTGCGTACTCATTCGCATACTGAACTGCCTCGTCCAGGCTGTCTACCACGCCGATCTCTCCAAACGTATCCCAAGACTGTCTCGCAATCTTTGCCGTATCCAGAATCTTCAGCTCTTCCTCTACCGCCTCAATCACGCTCTTTCCAAATGCCTCATCAGTTGTCAGAAGAATGCCTTTCGCATTGACATCATGCTCGGACTGTGCCAGCAGATCTGCCGCTACCACCTTCGCGCTCGCTTTTCCGTCCGCGATTACCAGAACCTCGCTTGGTCCGGCTACAAAGTCGATGCCGACCTGCCCGTAGCACTGACGTTTCGCCTCGGTTACGAAGCGGTTACCCGGTCCTACAATAATATCCACCGGCTTGATGCTCTCAGTTCCATAGGAAAATGCTGCGATCGCCTGTGCACCGCCCAGTGCGTAGATCTCATCCACGCCAGCCAGATCCATCGCTACCAGCGTCTTGGCATTGATATGATCCGTTCCCCGCACTACCGGAGAGCAGGCGGTGATACGTTTTACACCCGCTGCCTTCGCCGGAGTCGCTAACATCAGCGCCGTCGAATACAGCGGATAATTACCGCCCGGCACATAACAGCAGCAGGACTCCACCGGAATGATGCGGTGTCCTAAAAAGACTCCCGGCTCCGGGCTGAAATTGTCAAGCGGTTTCACGGTCTGTCTCTGCGCGTTCGCAAATGCCTCGATATTGTGATGCGCCGCTTTCAGATCCGCCAGCTCCTGCTCGCCCAGCTCCTTATAAGCCGCATCAATCTCCTCCCGGCTGACCCGCAGCGATTCACGGGTACATCCGTCAAACTTCTCACTGTACTCCCTCAGTGCCGCGTCCCCGCGCCCCCGGACCTCACCAATAATCCCCGCCACGGTCTCCCGCAGATTCCGGTTATCTTCCTCGCTTCGAACCTGTGCTTCTTTTATAATCTTGATCATACGTTCTGCCTCTCTGTATAAGTTTTATCATTTTTTCCAAGTATACCACAAGTCTTTTTATTTTGCGATACAAAATAAACCTATCCAGTACATCTGAAACCAGAACGTTACTGTACACGGGTAGGCACTTTTGGAACCGAAAGTGCCGTAAGAAAACGTGGTGGCAGCAGGAATTTGCCGTATTTAAATGCGAAGCCACGGCAA
>QWCV01001448.1_pt1 | contig 22824 bp, 18 predicted proteins | sample 1972621 | NCBI WGS metagenome assembly QWCV01 (sample SAMN09866699, study PRJNA288562) | Human gut metagenome isolate pre2_stool, whole genome shotgun sequencing... | isolation source: gut | host: Homo sapiens | place: USA: California | reverse complement strand
CTCTTTCTGGCTGATCCCTCTCTGCTCCATGAGCAGATAAATCTTCTCGCTGATGATCAATTCACTTTTCCTCCTGAGTTTCTTCCGCTACACACATATTTACGGTCTCCCAGATCCGCTCTTTGCCCGACGCCTGCCTTTCTCAATTCCGGACTCGCTCTCCGATGCATTTATCACTCGCAGGATCCACTGCCTCCGGGAACTCCAGTCAATTCTTCTTCCAAAAAAGCCTGCTTTTTACATTGCGTATTTACACGGCACATACCATGTAAAAGGGAATCTAGCAAAACACTCTAAGACACCACATCCAATAACAGCCTTTTACAGATTTCCTGATTGTCGATATCAGCAGCATCTTCATCTACTCCTGGTTTCCGTTTATAAAACAGATAAAAGAAATTATCTCTCTCACGTTCTTTCGCCTGCAAAGAAGTTACAATATCTCCAACTTTTGCAACTTTTTCTCCTTCCTTGGTTTGAAATACAATATTCGTCGAAGAAAAATCAGCCTTTCCAAATCCGCTGTTAAACTGCGATGCCATCAGAATGATAAAGTTGCACTCTATATGATTTTCATCTGCATACTTTTTCAGAGAATTCATAACCTTTAATATTTTCTTTTTATCTCTTAGCTGCGTTCTCTTTGTTTCTGCATCCATCTCTGTCTCTTCAATAATCTCTTTTTCTTTCTGCAACTTCTCTATCAACGCATTATCTATCACCCAGGAATCAGTGCTTTTAGAAAGATACAAGGCCGTAACACTCATAGCATCTTCAAAATCCTGCAGCAGTGATCCGCCGTGCGTCATTTCTAATATAAAAGCTTTATACTCCGCTTCAGATTTCCACACCGGATGTCTCCTTCCCCTGCGTTCAAAAAATTCACGACTCATATCATTCGGAAATGCATTCTTCATCAGATAAACAATATCATCATCGCAAAGCAGAGAGATGGAAATCCCCTTGCGAAGTTTTTGACCCTTCTCAGACAATGTTTCTATGGAGAAAAGCTTTTTGCTGCCTTGATTAACCTCTTTGCTAAGATGCGCAATAATATGCTGAAGAAGATAAGTTTCATACAACACAACAGGATGCGACTGGATCCATTTCTTCTCCGCATCATGCGCATAGACAACATTTTCAATCACACTTATCGCATTTTTGTTATAGCCAATTTCATATTTTCCTTGGTCTTTGGCTATGGTAAGGGATCCGATCAGCCTTACATAATCTATGTTAACAGTATCAAATCCAGTAATATACGCATCTCTAAGCAAATAGTCCAGCTTATCGACGTCTATAACTTTGGAGTTAAGCATAGCGATAAAACAGTTTTTAATACTATTTTCAACTGACTCTGTATTACTATATTGATACCCAGTAATACATCTTGCAAAGAACTCTTTCTCACTTTCCTTTAAGAAAAAGCTTTCAAATTCTATGATACCAATAATCGCACTTGCTATTTCATGAGGCGCTGCCGCCTGACTGTTTCCCTTCGGGACATCCTTTTTAAATAATTCGCTTCCGACACTCCTTATCAATCTTGTATGTAATTCCCTGTAATCACGTCCCTTTCCCAGATAAAACTCTTCTCCTGTATGCGAAAAAGGTGCATGGCCTACATCATGAAGCAAACAGGCAAGCTGAAAAAGTTCACCTATACGCTCTACCTCTTTCATCTCCTTTTCTTTGGCCTTCACTTCTTCCACCAACCGTCTGGCAGCAAGATTTCCCAGGTAATATACCCCAATGGAGTGGACAAAACGATTGTGTACCGCAGAAGAATAAAGCGGAGAATAACTAGTCTGTAGTATTCTCCGCAGTCTTTGAAATGTAGCCGTATCTACAATATTATTCATATATTTTACTGGTATCTGGATATATCCGTAAATAGGATCTTTCAGCCTTTTGTACTCTTTCATACTTACACCCCTAAAGCCTGAATCGAACGTTGATTCATAAATGCAAGCAAAACATCCAATGCAAGATATCCCCGGAACTGGTGTACCAGATCATCTACATCCTTTCCTTCCTTCAGCGAAATCCCTTTTTCGCCCTCTTCTTCGTTTTCTTCAAAAAAATCCGAATAATTCCTGAACAAAGCATCGGTATTATCCCGTGACAGAATCAAAACCGCTTTTTCTCCATTTTCCTTTAAGATTTGAACCACTTCTGAACCATAACTTTCAAGTTCATGATACGTAAGAAATCTTTTATCCGTCTTTTTCAACACCTCGATTAGCGCGTTTGCCGCCAAATCCTCAATTCCAATATAAAAACACATATTCCCTCCAACTAAGCTAAGCAAATCATCATTAATAGAATAACATACAGATTATGTAGGAAAAGTATAACACTTTTTATGGTATATACTCAATATAACATATTGCTGAATTTTATATTCCAATTGGGGGGTGCGGACAAAAAGTTGGACTCTTGCACATTGTGACTAACGATGAAATACACAAAAGAACAAATAGCTATCTAACTCCAACTGCTGCAAATGCTGAAAATATCAATATTATCAAAGCACCGGTGTCGACCAGACGGCTCTCATAAACCGAAAGAAAACAGTAATAATTGATGCCTTAAAAAATAAATATTTCTTGACTTAATCCTGTTTATAGTATTCCCTTATTAGATTTTCCAACTTTCTTAAAATTCCGATGCAATCCTTTCCTTTAATTTCAGAAACATAATTCTTTTTTTGTACTCTAAAGACCGCTCTAGTTTTCCCATCCACTTTATCATCTATTGAAACTTGATCCAGATCTCCAAAAAGAAGGATCGGCCCTGATTCCACGTCCTTAAATTTCATTCCCCCGACATCTTCTATTTTACACGTCAATCGAACACCTGACCATGATATCTGCGCAACTTCAAACATCTCAGCAGAATGTTTAAAAAGATTATTAATATAACGAATTCCCGATACAAATTTCCTTATATTCCTGTCAGTTATCTTTACTTGATCCAACAAAACAACCGCTGAATATATGGCCTGACGCAGTGTATTAACCATATCCATTTCTTCTGTTGGTAAATATAGCGTTGTCACGCCGTATTTTTCCCGCTCCTTCATACAGTTCTCAATATAAGCATTATACTCATTCTCATATTGCGATCTATATTGGTCAAAACACCGAATATGATATTCTATATTATTCATAGATCCCCTTTCAGATGAACAGGTTGATCCTGCATGGACAATGTTACTTCATCAAGTTCCAGTCTTTGCAAAACCCCCATTTCCCCAGTAGTAATTACCTCATAGCCAGTTTTGCCGGATTCTAATTTTTCTTTATGTGGTTTACATGGTCTTGTTGCAGTTCCATCGCCACAAACAACCGCTACTGCGCTCTTTTTCACTTTCAAAGCGGAACAATCCATATCAGATCCATGATGCGGAACAATCAAATTATCATACCCTTCCGTTCTGAGATCCCATATTACGCTTTTTACTGCTTTATACGGAACATCTCCTGAAAACAGACTTTCTGTCAATTTCCCATTCTGCTGATTTTTAATCTCGATCAGAATACCGCCACAGTTTTCCTTTGATAAATCAAATTTCCTATTTGCCCCAACATAAAATGTTATTGTAGAATCTGGATTTTTTATCTCAACCAGCTTCCGCGCCGCAGAATTTCTCTGTACAATTGTCAGTTTATTTTTCTTAGTCAAATATGCAGCCAACCGTTTTGCGCTGATCGCATTTTTCTTAACAATTTCCGGTGCGATCCAGGAACATTCAAATAATTTCTCCGGAGCATATACACATCCCATAATATGATCATCATCCCAGTGGGACAGTACCACCGCATTCGGAATAACTTTTTGAAAACTTCTGACGGCCGCCCCATATTTCATTCTACTGCCACCAGGATGTGACCTCTGATGATATCCTACATCAAACATCATTTTAAATGAATCCCCTGACAGACGTATAAGATTCCCATTTCCGACATTATATATCCTTGTCGATGTAAAATGTACTCCATCCAGTAAAGTCTTTAACTGTCCCCTTATCACATGATCGCCAGACACTGGTGCCACCGGATAAACGTCATTAATCCTGTCAAGTATTGCCTGATCCAAAGTATCATCAGATATGTATATGCTACGTTCTCTAAAAATCACCGGACTGGCACTGCTTTCTATGACTCCCTCATATTCATCCCAACCAGCTGAATAAGGTTTTCGAAATTCTGCTATGAACCACCGATCGCCCATTTCTCTTAACTTTATCAATGTCTGGAAATCTGACCTAGCATCCATATAGATCAGATAACTATAAAAATAAGGTCGATATCCTGCCGGTCTCTGATTAGAATCTTCTCCGAAATATGATTCATCATATTCAAGCATATCCATCGTCATTACATTCAGCTTTGCTACCATCCGGCGTTCTTCTAATTCTTCCGGTGTTCGAATATCTTCCAGTTTCTCAATACTAACCCAAATCTGAGTTCGATAAATATTGTGAAATATCTCTTTAATCCTGCGTTCATGCTCATTCCATTCTCTTGGATATCTCATCAATCATTCTCCTATGTTTCGTCTTTTTATAAATACTCCTGCACCCGTTTCGCATCATGAAAAAGAGTAATTATATCGTCAGATCCTTTTGTTTTGTATTTTGCCAATTCCTCTTCAGTTTTAAAACACATAGTCGATGTATATCGCTCCTTCTCTTCGCTTTCATCCGCAAGAACTAACCGCTGCTTTTCACCTTTCCTAATACAATCCTGAAGCAAGGCATCAAATATGCAGATCAACGAAGGTACTTCTATCTTTACGCCAAACAGATCAAGTTCCGATACTGCTTCAAATTCAAAGAAAAATGGCTTCCCTATTGACTCACTCATATCATTTCCAATATCGTTAAAATCCCACTCACCATCAATATAATTAATCTTTTGGTTGTTACGAACAGGGATTTTATGAATGAGGTTCTGATATAATTGCTCTATCACACAGGCAGTATGAAAATCCACATCATCTTTTGGCGGAATAAAAGATACCTCGAGATACTCTTCTATTTTCAACACTTTTTCCCAAAACAGAATACTATTACTGTTAAATTTTTTACCATTGTCTGCGCATGATATACTATTTAGTTTTTGTCCTAAAAGCGTTCCCTTTCCTTCAAGATAAGCATTATAGATTGATGTTGATTCAACAATATCTTTAACACTTTTTGCCCTTCCAAGATTCAATGATATATTTAAAGTCATCCGCTGCGTCTTCCTGTCAGCGAAATATTTCAGACACAGTGGTTCTTCTTTCTCTGATTCAAATGCCCAAATTGAAATGCTGTTATTTGGAACCCTGGAAACTTTCAGGGTACGCTCATATTTATCACACCCAACTTTTATTTCAAATGGATCAGGTAGTCTGGGGGGAGACAACCAAAATGATCCTGAAACACATTTAATAGATGCCAATGGATTATATGCCATTTCTTTTACAGGAAATTCCTGTCCATTAAGAAGAACATAGCCGTCTTTAATCAAACTCAACCGAATAGGCTGTTGTGCATTGTATGAATATTCAAAAATGTCCTTATCCGTGTAATGTTTACCGAGGATCTTTTTCTGTTCATCAGTCAGGTCTAATGAAAATCCTCCTAGCGTAAACGAATTATCCGTACCGGTAATAACACAATCCCCATTTTCATCAGCCACATACTTGACACCTTCGGGAAGCGAGCGATTCAAATATTCGATAAGTGCCGGAGGAACAGCAAGCTGTGACTGAGGTTTACCTTTGAAAACTCTGTTAAAATCAACAAACATTAAAAATCCCCCTTTGAATTATCCCATATGATAACTTTTGAGAGCAATTGATATTCTCCTGACTTATCAAGCCCCCATGTCATGATTTGTTCAGCCAAAATATCAAAATCTGAAAGGGTCTTAACAATTATGTATTTGAGGTCAGCATAATCAAAATTCAGAGATATCTCCTGAAGTCCAGACATCGCATTACTTAAATCATTTAAGCCTCCGACATTTAAAATGTTTTCGTCAAAATACACCTGTTCAAATCCAGCTCTGGTTACATCCGGAATAAACCTCCATTCGCATTCATCGGTAAAACATTTTTTCTCAATTTTTCCAGTGTTCCTGTTTTTCATTTTCCCTTCGTATGGCTTATAATACATCATTTCATGGAGCAAAAAGCTTTTCATCTTAAATTGTATTGTTGATTCTTTTCGGACATCTGATTTAAGCGCAGCCGAAAACGCTGTCGTAAAATCCTTTCGCAACTCAGAGTTAGGATTGATATACTGAATCGGCTGGATCTGTCTTTGCATACCCCAGTCCTTTGTAAAAGCCAGTCCATAGTATCCATACCACTGCAAATGTTCCTCAATCCGGTGCAGATTAATATCACAGAAACATTTCATGGGATATGCAATCTTTTTTAAATGGCGGATTTTCAGATACCTGATATCCTCCTCGCAATATCTCGGAGGCACCATTTTATTTTTTATATAAGCCATTATATGATCAAGTTCTGTTGTAAAAGTAAACAACGTATCCGCCTGGATCTTCGACGGGATGTGCGTTGATGTCTTTTCGCTTTTGGCAGAAGCCTTTCCTACTGACACAATTCTTTTATTATCCATATGTTTTCACCAATAAACTTTCTCTCTAATTCCTGCCCCGAGTCTGTAGAATCTGCAAATAGAGGTAGCCTAAACCCATTTTGTTCGAACGCCAGCAGAAAGGGCTGGCATATTCCCTCACTCTATCTTATACAACTTTTTTATCCTATCCAATTTCTTCCAATCACTTTCCAGTCGACTTTTCGGTAATGCTTCTCGCTCTATATTTACGGTAAGATTTTCCAAAAGGCTGCCAAATTCCCCATATCCTGCCGGAACCACATCCCATCTTTTTGCTTTACCTGTAATTTGCATGATTTTTTTATTTCACGAAAAGGAATATCTATCAACTCCTTCGCCCGGGCATCGGATATTATCTTCTCTTCCAGCAAGCGAAGCACCATAGCCTTATATGGAACGGCGAAAATATCCATGAGCGTGAGAATATCCTTCGTTTCTATTAACTCTTTATTAATTTGGAAAATTCGGATCTGCTGCTCAAGCGCATCTACAGGCACCAGAAGAATTCCTGCAAATGCATTGGCCTCCACTTCCGCTTCTTCTGCCGTACCGGTTTCAATTGTGTCAGCCTCTAAAAGCGATCCTCTTTTTGCCAATTCAGAGTCATTATCTTCCAAAAAGCTACGTATATGATACAATTCATGAGCCGCTGCAAATATCTGCTTTGATATCGGAATTCCTGCGTTGAGCATAACAAAAATGCGCCCGCCACGTACAAATGTGCAGGCATACAATTCCGGATCTTGAATTGGAAAACGCAGCCATTCCAACGGCATCCCCTTTGTTCTCGCATAATTTTCAATGACAGCAAAAATATCATCCTGGATAATATTCTGCCCAATATAAAAACTGGAAAATCCTGTGGCAAGCTCTCTGATCTGCCCAAACCGTTTCGGATTCCTTTTATATAAAATTCCCTCAAATAGTACAGCCATTTTTTACATCTCCCATATTTCAGACATAGCCTTTGCATTTTCGCGGACATTTGCATGAAAAATAATCATATCTGCCAGTTCGTCCGCTGTACGCAAAGCTTCTCTGGCTGCTTCTGATCCAACCCTTCCCATAAAAGCATAACATCTACCTCTACAGGTTCCGCATAGATTTGCAGCAAATCATCCGTTTTAATATGAAAATAATCTTCAATTTTATGAAGCTCTGCAACGCTGATCAATCTGGAGCCATTCAACATTTTGCTCATAATCTGTTTGGATACACCAATCGCATTTGCCAGATCAATCTGTTTTGTATTGTGCTTTTTCATTTGATCCATAATGTTATTGGCAACTACAACATTAATATCCACCATTATGCCACCTTCAAAGTTCTTTTTTTATATTTTAATACGCATCACAGGTCAATGTTTCAGAGATTTTTTCTATGTTTTTTTCGTATTTCACATTTTTTGTCTTCATTTAAGAGACTCTCATCTCTTAACATTCCGCGTCTATGACATAATTATTTACCTGTTTTTTAACACAATAAGGACTGGTAAACTGGATAACGGGATGAGATGGCAAAAACACCCGGACTAAATATCTACGGATATCATAAAAATTTCTTATGAAACACCGGCCAAGTGAAGATATGACCGATGAACAGCTGGCATCTTGAAGTGAAAAACTCCAATCTATCAAAAATCGAATGTGAATTATAACAAATTACTCCAATTCGCAAAGGACTGAGGTAATTTTGTATCTGACCGCATTAATATTTAGTGCTTACCTTTGTTTTGCCTAAACTCTCTCTTTATTTTTCATTCAGCTTTTAAATTTCCGTTGTCTCATATGTCCTGCCAGATAACCAAACACCAAAGTCACAAAGAAGAACTTCAATGCCTTGTCCCCATAATACAATATATAGTCACCAGCAAACTCTATTTCTTTCTCTATTCCTGCCGGCATATTCCCTAGCAGTCCTGATTCTAACGCTTGTAAGGCTGTCATTTCCCTATCCTCAAACTGGCAATAAAATAAACATGTCATTTCCAGCGATACTTCAATAAAATTAAACAAAAGCAGCAACATGGAACGTATCACATTTGCCGACGGCTTCTGCACATCTGCCATTAAAAGAAGGGAAATCAGATACGTTATCGTATCCACAAGATCATAACAAATCAATGCCTTCAGCATTATGTTAACCGTTCCCAACTGACAAATATCTTCTTTTATCAATAATGCTCCAATTATCATCGCAAGAACTATTTTCAAAATTACTGTCAATTCAACCCAAAATCGTCGTCTTTCCCATCGATGACCGCCGCCCAGATCCTTTAAATATGTATACACCGAAAAAATCCGTAAAAAAGAAAATGTAAGCCGTATCATTCTTGCTATACAAAAATACCCTCTGTTCCTGTCATATTTAAAAATCTCAACTAAATACTGCAACTGTGCGCGGAAGGAATTCTGCCACACCACTTGCTGTCCAGCAGAAAATATTCCCTTATATTCCTCCAAGACATCTTTCACATCATCTTCGCTATTATTCCATACAAAAAAATAAATATTTTGTATCCACTCCGATTTACTGTTAAAGGACTCTTCATCTTCCCGTTGCCATTCCAACAAAGCATTCCCTATACTTGCAATTGCTATTTTCACTGCCATTTTAAATGGAAACCCGTATTCCCCTGAACTGATAATCGGGATAGCGATATTTTTTATATCTGGATATTTTCTTAAAATTTTTACAATTTCATGATAGCAAGATTCAAGTATCCTTATCCTAGAACTGGAACATATTTCATGCTGGATCAGGTATTTATCAACAAATGATAGGGGTTCATTTATAGTCCCTATATCATATTTCGATCCTACAACATGAATTACGTAATCACAGAATCCATATCCCCTTGTAATAACTCCCTTTCCCCGTGGGCATAGGATCTGATTCTGCGACCCTTTTATATTTAATTCAGAACGAATCATATCATTAAAGGTAGGGATTTTCTCTGCGCCATCATATTGCTTCCGTAACACTTCATCAATCGCATTATGAATCGCCCCATCAACTCCACGGAAGCTTCCCATTAATGTTGGTTTCGCTGCGTTTACTATAGTATCTATTTCCACACTTTCTCCAGAAGCAGTTGGGGCATTTTTCAATATATCTGTATTGGTAATATCCCCGGTTAAAATATGAAGCATTGTACCAATATCTTTTTTCTTAGAATTATCAAGTGTACTTTTTGACATCATTTCTCCTGCTTTTAGAGTAATTAAGATATGAAACTCATTAATATACAAATGGTATTTTGGATTTTTTTATCCAGACGCCTTGCTTGCTTAAAAAATTTTCTTTTTCCCAATTTACAATATCCTTCTCTAAATCTTCGCTCGGTACAGTATTCTTTTCAACTATTTTGTTTTCTTCGTCAGTTATATCCTCTATATGTATCGCTGGAACAAACCTATTATTACTTATTCCTATTGAAAAATTATAAGTATGTCCGCTTCTTCTGCACCATTCGTTTAAAATGTAATCTACACATTTGTTAGCCTCCATTTCATTTTCTTCTTTAACAGGAATCCTCTTTAAATATTCCTGTACATAATTAACAAGAAACTTTTTTAAATATTGTACTCCATACTTCCACACAGCTGGATTCCCATGCTCGACACGATGAACAATACTATTAAACACTGCATCTTGATTTCCCGCAGGTCCTACAATTATTTTCTGGATCGGGAGTTTAGGTGGTGCTGAAAGCAATTCCTCGCCCTGACGAAATCTTATTTTTATATATGGTCGTAATATGCCATTGGTTCTTCTATTATAAAAAATTTTTGCTGATGTCTTTTTTTCTAATGTTTCCATAAATGGACATAACATTCTGATTTCATCTTCCATTACAAAATTACCGTTTTTTACATATGATGCTAGCAACGCAAAAAAGAATTTTATATTCTTTTTGTATTTTATAAATTCACTAATTTTATTAGATTCAATATTATATAAACCTTCCAACATTTCCCGGATAATTTTTATAATATCTACCACACTAATTTTGTCTATATTGTTATCATATATCATTTTAGCAACATTTCCCGGATGTATTGCTAAAATTCCTTTACCGTCATGTACTTCCTCAATGATAACCGAATCGTTCTTCCGCTCTTTGCCTAGCATAATTTCTTTTTCAAATTCAATGCAAACGCCTCCTTCTTTTGCATAAGTCAGCCATTGATTCAAAATATCCTCTTCAAGCGAGAAAGAAATGGAGAAAATTCCAGGCCAGCTATATCCGTCCAACTCCTGTATTTCTTCTATACATTTTATACAGAATTTCCTCTGTTCGTCCATTTCGTAATCATCTTTAATCTCTTCAGCAAATATATTCTTCAAAAAAAATATTCCTGTCTGATATTCACTTGAATCATTCAGATAATATAGGTTTGATGCCCAGAAGGTAGCTTCTGTTAAAAGGCTATCTAATACTTCTGTACTTGTATAATGATATATCCCATCAAATTCCTTACTTGAACAATCAACCTGATCTATAACATTAAAAAGCCCTTTCATGCACGTATTTACCATCGAATTTTCCGAAATATACTCAACCATATTATACCTTCTTTTAAAATGATATCTCACTCTCACAAAGAGTGGTATACAAATTGGCCATTGCAACTACGAAATCATTTTTATCTCCTATAGGATTTTTAGGGACTGCCCAAACTCTATTGCTCAATTTACATTGTATATCGTGTTCGCTCTTTTTTGATTTTATAAAATTCAAAGCCCCTTCAACCTCCACCTGTGTATAGTAAAATAGTATACAGTTACTTTTCTCTTTCAACACATTCCATAATTGAGTCCTGATATCCGCCTCAGATTCTCCAGAAAAGCAACTCCATACAAAATCACAGAAGACCAATGTATTCGTTTCATTTTGGGAATTAAGCTCTTCCTCTAACCAGCCTATTAACTTCTGCGTTCTATTTTCATTAAAATCTATCATAAGCTCTTGTGGATTCTCATTTATTGATTCATATATTTTTAGTTTACTCTCCCACTGTTCTTCATTTTGCACCTGAAAATATGAACACAACTTTATTTCACTATACACGTCAATTGAATTGTCCTGCTTCGATAAATCGGTAATAAATTTTTCTATATTACGCAAAAATCTTACCCATGTTTCTCTATTTTCTTCTCCTTCAGATATACTCCATGTATCCTTATCGTCTAAAAAAATAACCTTTTTTATCATTTTCTTCTCCCTCTTCTAAAAGCTCTCAAAATAACGAGTAAACTTTGTTAATATAACACGAAACATTCCTTCTTCTACTTCAATTTCTAATGATTTTCCACAATTCCTAATCTGTGATAGCTTTTGTAATGTCCAAAGTGTAATACTTTCCTTTTCATCTCTCCATGGAGCCGTTTTCAATTTGCTCCGCATATCATTCTTTATATTTTCATCGCACTCCGTTTTATTTTCAATTACTATTTTATCCTTACCAAATTTGTAGTATATTTCCACACTATTGTCTGGCTCTCTTTTACCATGAATAGCAGCATTCATAGCCATTAAAATCATGAACAATAGGAACGAATATCCTGAGGGCGAAGCTCCATACTTATAAAATTCCAGCATTTGGTTTTGTAAATCATTCTGAAAAGTACAAATCATTTTTACATTAACTAAATAATGTTTGGATGTAAAAACTTGAATTACATATGTCATACTCCTCTTATCAAAACCAAATTGAGGTAAATAGTATTCCTTAAACGTTTCTAAGTACCCCATTGCTATAGTAAGGTTGTCAATTAACTCTGCTTCTCTCAAAACTGCTTTTCTATACAGATCAACTATGTATGAATTAGCCTGTACTTGCAAATAAATATCAAAAAGTTTCTTTAATTTCTCTTTTTTCCCCATTCCACATACATAGCTCCTAATATTGATTTCTGTACCATAATCCTTCTCATTGTTTATTGTCCAGCTAAGATTCTCATAGTATTCTGTTGTCCCATGTTTATGCGCTTTGACGATTTTCAACGCCTCCTTAATTTCATTCTGATAAGCAACTCCCACAAGATTAGAAATATTTTGCCTATAAGCAAGCTCTTCAAATCTATGTCTAAACAAAAGTATAATTTTTATATGAAATAACAGTAATCTTAAATAAGGCCTTGTTTCCTCAGGATATCTAAAAATTAGCTTATCAAATTTTTGTGGCTTATATCTTATTTGAATAAATAAATCATTTGAAATATTCCCTTTTTGTTCAGGTTTGATACGAATAACACAAAATCTTTCAGCAAAATATATAGTATTTCCTATCCAATCTGATTCCGATTTAACTAAAATTTCATCCAACTCCTGTAGATTATCTTCATAAAAGAAATTCTGTTCTATTCCTGTAGAACTTTCCACATTTCTTTCCAGTTGTCCAAGCGGGAAATATTTAAACTGTATATCCTTATCATTTCTGCACCCAAAAAAGATAACCTCATTTTCCTGGAATAGTTGATTGACTTCTTCTTCAAGCCTTCTAAAGCTAAATCCATCTCTTCCTTCGCATCCATCCGCTATTATCTCACGAATCGAATAATATTTTTCACATATCTGTACTATTTGTCTTTTCTCATCCTCATCTGATACACCAGAAAATCCATCAAACATATTTAAGCTACAAATATAAGAAAAATATTCCATATAATATGGTATATCTTGTATTTCCGCTTTCTTGTTACTATATTCTTCAAACCCGTCATAAAGTACCTTGTTATTTTCCAGATATAACATCATCCACTGTTCAAATTTTACTCCTTTAAGCAAAGGGCTATTTACTGCTGTATTGAAAAAAGGATATTCTTTTCCATTGAGTAAAATACATTCTAACAGATAGGATTGTGTATCTTCTCCAGAGAAAGTAATAAGCTTTTTTATAGCACTATAGTACAATGTATTAAATGACAAACTGACGTTTTTCTTAAACATTTTTTCTATAACTTTTTTTCGTATAAGATAATTCGCCCCTAAATCAGATAAACCTTTTATTAATGTATTGAGCAATTCATCCTTATTTGTTTTACTTAAAATATCCGGTATTTTTTTCAGACAAAATCGCATGGACGCCTGTCTCTGTCTGATATGGTCTGTAAAAAAAGGGCGGGTTATTACTTTAATGAAAGCCGTGGAATAATCTCTTACCTCCTCAGCGTTATTCCTATCTATTCCTATTGTATTAAACAGAGCTTCATTATTATACAATTGATTTAATACTCTATATATTTCATCTGCTGATTCGGAATTGATTGCTCTATCCTCGCCTTCTACCCACCATATATTAGCTATACGAACATTAAGGATATGCCGGATAATCATACGAAGTTTTTCTTCTCGACTCGCTTCTTTTAAACCAATTACCGATTTAATTTGATGAGTATTAATCGTCTCTTGACATCTGTCCCTTATCTCATTTGATGCTGATAAATCACGCATTTTCTGATAATCAGCTAAAAGGCGACACAGAATACATGCATCTTCATGATTCCTCATAGATGATATATGTAAATTTACATATGAAAAAAAATATTCTATGTTATCTATATAACTTTTCTTTGATTCATTTGAATTCCTATTTAGCAATAAAATAACAGATTTAAATAAATGGGCTCTTCTATCTTTTTTCTTTCCAAGGATTGTCCTTATTAAAGATTTTGCCCGATTATAATTAGAACCGGATAAAATAGTATCGTCAACATAATGAAAATTCACTTCATATTTCTGGTTTGCATCTTGAATATTATCAAGGGCTCTTATAAAATCACTGTATTTTGCAGCTATATTACTCCTATATTCCTTTAAAACATCAAAATAAAATATACGTGCCTTTCCGTCAAACAGTATATCATTAACCATTCTAACAAACCCAGCATTACTATAATGTCTCGGTGAAATTATAAAATTATAACACTTTTCTCCTCTAAATTTCCCGCCAATACTCTGTAACCAACTATAAATATCTGATTTATTATTATTAAAATATTTTTCTAAATCAAAATAATATTGATAATGGTTCCCTCCTCTTTGTGCATGTAAGTGATAAAGACATTCCGAAAGTCTTATTATTTTTTTCAAATTTTCCTCTTCATTAATTTTTCTTTTACTATCCAACGGATCCGGATATGTTTTTTTTCCTATTCTCAGCATAGGTACAATTGATGCCTTATCAACCCGAAAACGGGGACTTTCATCGGTGAGTTTTCCACCTTTGTCTATATCCGGAAAACACATCTTGCACTCTTGAGGCTTATACCAATTATTGTCTACTAATACATATCCATATACAGGATTCTGTCCGAGATATTTTAATTTCCTTGTCTTCTTTTCTAAAAGCTTTAGTTCATATTCAAAATTCTCTTCAGTCGGGATTTGCTTCACACTCCAAAAATCATTGCCATCTCCAATAGGTGCAATTGTAATCAACGCAATGTTTAATGAATAGAAGTTACTTTTTTTCTGCCAATTGTTAAACACTTGATTCTCATAAATTTTCTCCATCATTTTATCATGTGTTGTTAAAGTTGTATTAATTGGCACAATATATACAATTAAAGCATTTTGACTGACCTCTTTAAAACATTTAGTTAAATTTCGTATATGTATATCGTTTCCTTCCTGTTCATAGATGGAATAAGCAATATGTCTAACACTTGCTAATTTTCTTTCTTTTCTCAAAATTTCCAGCATTTCCATTACTTCACATACATAAAGTTCACAGAAGGTCTCATACCCAACAACAACAATACTTTCCGTTTTATCTTTCAGGTTATTTAAAATAGTTTGTACTGTCAAGAACGCAAAGCGTTTATTATAATAACTATTATGAAAAAGTAATTCTGCCTCAATAAACCTGTCAAGATGCTTCTTAGACCCAACGTGTGTATGACAATCGATTATTTCACATCCAAAAGAATCTTCCAACTGCAGATCTGTTTTTAAAATCTTTTCCACATCTTCAATAAATAATTTTTTGTGCTCTGTATTTTCTACATATAACTCAAATGGAAAAATAATATTATTCAATTTAGAATTGCTCATTCCGATTTCCTCCTTGATAAGATGGTGTTGATTACATTTAAATTTTGATACATAGTTCCTTTTACGCATGCTGAAAGCGCAAGATTATCGCGCAAATTAGTAAGCGTCTCTCCATACAACAATAATTCTTCACCAATATCTTTGCCTTTTAAATATATTTGAACATTTTCCATTTTTCCATTTTGTTCCTGTCGATCATAATACAAAGCAATCAATCTGACAGTTTCTAAAATATGATATTGCTCGCAATTCACAAACGCAAAGTTAAGTTTTCTGTTCCGATCCGTTCGAAAAATAAATAACAATACTCCTTTTACTAAGCACTCCAAATTATACTTATCCGCCAGATTGAACTGACAAAACATAATATTTTCAGAATACTCTCTGGAAATATCGTTTGCAATCCTCTTGATATATTCTTCTTTTTCTTTTAAGCCTCCCGGTTCAACATAATCTATCTCTGGAGTACAGATGGCTGGAATTTCTTTTATTTTCCCTATCCCGTTTTGAATATTATATCCTAGCATCATATCAAAACTATGTTCATCTCTACGACTTTTCTCATCCAATGGCAATAAAATTCTGTAAAAGGTCCCCGGTATATTTAAAAGCACATTCTGGTTATTAAAAGCATCGTCGCCAGATGAAGCCATAAAAATTCCACCTTTGGAATTTACAATAGAATCAAAAATCTGTAGACCGAAATGATTAACTGCACGATCATTCTCATCACCACAATTATAAAACCTATCCCATGCTTTCCTTTGAGATTCATTGGGACTAAAAAAACCATCCAATGTCATTGTTGACAAAGTTTTTCCAATATCTTTCTCCCTTTTTTCTATTTTCGCAATTATTTCTTTATTATTCTCATAAAATTTTCTTGTTATATCTGTCATAGATATATCTGCTATGTTAATTAACATCCAATACTTATTCTGGCATCTGTCTTCCAATTTTTTATTACCATAATAATTGCTAATTAATTCTCTGTCATCCTCAATATTAAGAATCCGTATGTCCATAATTCCACAGCCATCATCCTTTCCTTCCCCAGCATGATAAACAGTGTTTTCGATTAACTGCAATAATCCTTCAGAAATTATCACCGCCTCATATAATTCTTTAATAATCTGTGGATGCAGAGTATAATGTTCTAACATACTTTGAACTTGATTACTAAACTCTTCACTCCACTTACTGGATATTCCCCCCTCAATCCACTCCTGCAATAACTGATCCAATAAAGCCTCTTTACTCTTTAGTTTATCTCCTTCTACATAAGGGTAACAATCTTCAAGTGTACTTTTTCCCATTTTAGAACGAATATTTTTTGCAACAGATTCTAATAATGAGAACTCTTGAATATCCGCCGTATCCGCCCTTTTTAAAAATGTTTTAATATCTCCTTCTTTTTCACATATGTCAATATATTTTTCATATTCATCTCTTTTTTGACCAGACTGAAACTCTTTAAAAAAATGGAGTTCTTTTAATGCAGGGTGACCAAGTTTTTCATAATATTTTTCTGTTAAATCCTTTCGCAAATGAGAATCATATAATGAAAATATCAATAAAGACAATATACTGTTTTCAAAAATTATTTTCTCAAAATGAGAAGAGCCAAAAATCAGCGTACGAATTCTTGTAAGCTGCCTATAGTTAACCTCCCCAAAAAGCGCATTCCCACATAAATATAAAACTATATTTTCAAAATTATTTAGCTCAAGATGTTTATACCTTTTTATCTGTTCCCAGTGCTCCTTTACAGGTGATTTAAGAAAATGATAACTTTCTTTGTCTACAGTAATAGCAGGAAGATGTTTTTGAAGTCCGTTTAGCTTCTTACGTTGAAAATCCATTTCTTGTATCATATCAGAACCATAAAAAAGGCATACTTTTGAATTTCTCTGGTTCCCTGGGACCAAACTATTATACTGAATATATGCAAAAGAGCAGACAGAAAAATAAGCAGAAGTAGCCTGTTTTTTAGTACTGCCTTCACAATTTACGTGCACTTCTAATGAAAATGAAATGCTTCTATAGTAATTTGCTATTAAATAATAAAAGAATAATAATTCCTTATCTATATTAGCCGCATCCTCATAATAAATAATAAATTTTACCCTAGATACTTCGCCAACCTGTTTCCCTAATTTACTTATTTCGTCAAATATTTTTTTATAATCTTCTCTGGTTTTAATCTCATAAAATGTTTTCATTGTCTTTCCTGTGCAAACTATATGCATTTACACACCCTCTCTTTAGATTTTCATCTTACTATCTCCTAAACAAAAATGTGAATCAATCTACCATTTTGCTTAATAGAAATCAAATTAATTGCGTTTTAAACAATTTATTTAAAAAATGGCAAGAAAAGAAATACTTCTCTTTTCCTGCCATTAAGAAACCACTAAAATAATATCATAATTTCGCTTTTATTTCTACATTTTTCACAAAATAATCTTTTTTTGACGATATATACTTTTTTATTACCTTTTGACAAATTTTACGCCTTTCTCATCCCCTCTTATTCTCCTCAGCAAAGTACTCTCCAAATCCCTCATAACAAAACCTGCAGTTACTATTCGGGAACAGATCTGCATACCGCTTCTCTGGCAGAAAGCTGATCATATTATCATCCGTACATCTTCCCGGATCATCATTGTGGTACAAAACCACATCTATATCTGTACCTGACCGTATATTCTGTTTAAGCAGATATCTAAATTCATAATCAGCAAGCGGAAGTGAGTATCCACAAAATATTACTTTATCCGCCTGCTGCAATTCATACGCTGCATTTTGCCAAAGATTATTATACAGCTGACTATTAAGCAGCTTCATCATAGTAGGCGTTATAATCTCAGGTTTTATCTGAACTGCGTCTCCTTCGGCCTTCTGCCCACACTTAATACATTTTTCCTCTTCACTGTCATCGAACAGGTATTTCCCGCAAGTTTCTGCATCACAGATTTGTAATGTTCCGCACTTCAGGCATCTGAACCAGTTGATCGAACCATGAATTTTTATATATGGGATTCTAAAGCTAGAACTGCTATCTGTATCCGGGTAAAGCTTTCCATCCGACTTTATGACATATGGGCTATTAAATTTGTAATCAAAATCAATCCCGTTTTTCCTAAAATACTCCTCCAGAAGAATATCCCAATTTGTTGTAATCACAGCGATATGCCCAGCATGTCTGCCAATATATCTTATTGTTTCCAGGTAGTCCGACTTATCATAAGCATGACTATTTACTTTGTTGGAGAAATAAAAAGTGAAAAGCCTTAAAATGGCATTTTGAAGATTGTCAATTTCCGGATATGTATAATCAGCTGTATTTTCTTTCATTGTGATACATTTGTCAAACAACGTAAAGATATCTTCTAAACATATCTGTATATCTGCTTTCTGAAGTTGTTCCCTTAACTCTTCTCTTAAGAGCATGAGTTCATTGCAATATTCATCCGGTTCCAGGTAAAATCTTTTTCCTGTATCACTCAAAACATCAATCAGATTAAAATCTTTTTCTTCTGCCTTAAAATTATAATTCGTACCGATAAAATCTATAATTTCAAGTACCCTGTTATTTGAACGATATATCTCATTAATACGTTTATAACGTTCAATTATCTTTTTCACATCGATATCAGCCGCATATTCCCGAAGAAGATATATGGCTACCTGAATATACGCCGAAAGGAACTTCACACTTTCTTTGTCCATCGCAGAGTCAATAATGTTCTCCTCTGGCGGTTCCGTCATTTCCTTCAGGATTTTATCCTGTATCGGAAGATTCGCAGGCGCTGAGAGGCCAGCGCCGGTCACAATAACAATTTTATCCCGCAAATATCTCACACCATTCCTTTATATTCGCACGCTGATGTTCCGTTCCAAAGGTTTCATAATCTGCTATCAACATGTCGCGTAATTCTGATACCCTATACTTTTCCACATCCTGCCACTCTTTCTGCTTACTGAAAAGGAAATGAAATGCTGCTACCAGAGCAGCCTCCTGAGTCGGACGGTTCCTTGTTATATTGCCGAACCTTGCCTTTACGATATACGGCACAGACTCATTATAAGTATTAAAATTGTTGATATCGTTTTGAATCACCTCATGGCACTGTTCACAATCGCAGATGTTCCTGTAATAATCAGCCGCATGCTCATCATTTCCTTTTTCCGGATCAAAATATCCTGTATCGATCAGGATATTCAGTGCTTCATCAAAACGCATCCTTTTATGCAGCGGCCTGAAATAATATTTATTTACAGGAAGTCCGCCTCCTACCGGAGTAATTGTCCTCGTTTCCCCGTATCCTACAGACTGCGCTGCCCCATATAATCTAGGCTTTATTTCTTTATTGCACAGGAAAATTGAATCATATCCGCCATATGACATAACCGGCTTCTTCCCGATTTCATTCAACGTACTAAGCAATTCACAAAAGCACTGCTTCTCCTCCCTGGAACAATCCCATGACGAGAAATCATTGATCCAGATAAAGAAATATTCGAAATTTTCTTCTCTATAGCTTTCACAGATCCTTTCCAACAATTTTTCATCCGTCAAAACTTCTTTATCCATCACCAGCTGTGCCGCTGCAGGACAATTTTCTCCGTTTTCCCTGTGGATTTCCAGGAAACAATGCATATAAAGTTTATTAAGATGAAAAACTTCAGAGCGCTCCCTATCAGACATTTCCTTTTTTAACATAAAATAAGGTGCAATAACCACCTTGGGTGCCGGACCTGCGTTTATATATTTCAGATACTTACTGTACTCTTTCTTTTCTATAAACCGGTCCACATACTTTGTTTCAAATTCATAAATGCTTTGTGTAAGATCATCAATTACATCTCTCATTTCGGCAACCGAAAGGGGTCTTCTTTCGTTTGAAATAATATTCTGAATGCGCGGCGGAAGCTGCTCCAGATATTTTTGCACTGATTTTTTGATACAGGGCTGCCCATTCCGCGACTTTTTTGACATTATCGCATGAACACTGTGCTGCAGAATATGGGTCTGTGGATCAATGATATACTGATTTTTATGCACCGATACCAGATCTGCAACGGCAGCCCCACTGTATGCCACAATTGTTGCATTAAAAATAACGGCATCAAAGTCATTTTTAAACTTTACAAACGCCTTTTTATCCGTACCTGTATTATATCTAAGCATTCTAATTACATCATCCACGCAGAGCGCACCCACCTTTCTCTATGAATTGAATCACTTGCGTCTTCTGCACTTCCCACATCTTTTTCACTTTTTGCGGCAAAAGCACATGCTCAAACTGCTGTTTTTCACTTTCCATAAAATAAATACCTACTCCCAGTTCACCGCATCTCTTGATAATCTTTTCCTGCACCTTCTGAGTTTTGGGTTTTTGAACACATATTTCCAGATAATCAAATGAAACCGCTGTACTGATCACCTGTTCAATCGCTCTTTTCCAATTGTGTGTCTTAAACTCTACAGCTGTCACGGCACGCTCCTTCTGATTATATTTTACAAGATCGACAGAACGACAGAACACCGGCACTTCACATACCAGCTGAACATTATGATCATGCCAGAGGCTGATAAAAAGCTGCCTCTGCTCTTCCTCTGAAATCTTATTTTTCATAGTTAAGAACCTCTTTTTTGATAAGTGATTGTTCCGCATACTTCGGGTATCTGGTATACACATAATGCAGTAGCTGTTTCAGTGTCATCCCCGTAATCTTTTTCTTGTATTGCTCCAGCAGTTTAAGCTGTGGCAAAGTAATTTTTTTTAATAACTCCTCCTCTACAAATCCGCTTCCTGTATCTGTGATACTGTACTCCCGAAAGCTGTTCTCAGATTTCGTTTCCTCCTCATCTTCATAACATTCATCTACAAATTCTTTCTCAACAATATTATCAACACCTGACATTTCTTCCGTCTCATTGAGATCATGAATCTGCATAAAGCCAATACCCGCGAAAAAATCGACCTGCTCATAAAGGTCCTTAGAAAACGGGCCGTAATTATACGCTATAAAATCCGGCAGCTTCTCGCTGTCCAGACCTTTCTTTTTCAATGCTGGAGCAATCTGTTCATTAAATAGAAACATCATTTTCATCAGTCTGACAGAGCCTTTTATCGGTTCTTTATCGTTTATGTATAATAAAAGCAATAAATAATCCGAGCCCAGAAGTTTAGCTCCCATATTACAGCCTCCTTCCATTTCCGCTTTTTATTCAATCCTGTTTAATCAAAAAAACTGCCGGAAACATCATGTTTTATGCATATATCTTAACACAAGTTCCCGACAGTTCCTATAAGAAATTTATTATGTTTATATACTACAAGAAATATTCTCCTCCATGCAGTCGGACCTATCATGATTAAGCATGATTAAAGCCCTTTAACACGCTAATCCCTCCGGAACAAATCCCTCGTATACACCTTCTCCGCCACATCATCCAAGCATTCATCATACCGATTCGCAATAATACACTGACTCATTTCCTTAAACTTCTCCAGGTCATTTACAACTCTGCTTCCAAAGAATGTACTTCCATCTTCCAGCGTCGGTTCATAGATAACCACTGTAGCGCCTTTCGCTTTTACCCGTTTCATCACTCCCTGGATGCTGCTCTGCCGGAAGTTATCAGAATGACTCTTCATCGTCAGACGGTAAACACCGATAACGATTTCTTTTTCTTTCGCCACATCGTATTCGCTGTTGGCATCATAGCCGCCGGCCAGTTCCAGTACACGATCTGCAATAAAATCCTTCCGGGTCCGGTTAGATTCTACGATAGCTGTCATCATATTCTGCGGTACATCCTCATAATTGGCCAGAAGTTGTTTTGTGTCTTTCGGCAGACAGTAGCCTCCATACCCAAAAGATGGATTATTATAGTGCGTTCCGATTCTCGGATCCAGACAGACTCCATCAATAATCTGCTTCGTATTTAATCCTTTCACTGTAAGCGCTCAATAAAATAATGGCTATCTTTTCACAAAATATTCCGCTATAGTTAAAGTAAAATACTCCAACTTCAACTTTTCGATTTGATCCGGCATCTCTGCTGTATCATGTCAGACCATGGCATCAGCTCTTCTATACCTTCGGGCTCATT
>QWCV01001445.1_pt1 | contig 22833 bp, 18 predicted proteins | sample 1972621 | NCBI WGS metagenome assembly QWCV01 (sample SAMN09866699, study PRJNA288562) | Human gut metagenome isolate pre2_stool, whole genome shotgun sequencing... | isolation source: gut | host: Homo sapiens | place: USA: California | reverse complement strand
CCGAAAAATCCAGCGCGTCGCGCCCAAATTGTTCGCGGTAGCCCATCCAGTCACCGCCATGGGTCAAAGTCTGCATAAAAGCCTCCTTCAGAAAAGCGCACGAAGGGCGCATCCCCACGCCAGTGCGAAGCTGCTGGCCACATACATCATCCGGTTGGCCCGGAGGATGTCCTCCGGCTCGATAGGCCGCAGGGCGTCGCCGATGGTGAGTTTGGGGTAATACTGGCCGAAATAGTAGGCCGGGCCTGCCAGCTGGACGCCCAGGGCCCCGGCACAGGCGCTCTCGGTCTGGGCGCTGTTGGGGCTGGCGTGGCGGCGGCGGTCGCGGCGCCAGATCTTCCACGCCCCTTTTGCGTCATTGTGCGTAAAGGCTGCGGCAGCCACCCACAGCAGGGCGGCAAGGCGGCTGGGAAGGTAATTTGCCACATCGTCCAGCTTGGCGGGCACACGGCCAAAGTAGAGGTATTTTTCGTTTTTATAGCCCAGCATACTGTCCATCGTGTTGATGGCCTTGTAAGTGAGGGCCAGCGGGGCCCCGCCGATCAGCATATAGAGCAGCGGCGCAATGACACCGTCGCTGGCGTTTTCGGCCACCGTCTCCACGGCGGCTTTCGTCACGCCCTCGGCAGTGAGCTCCGCAGTGTCCCGGCCCACGATCCGGCTGACCGCTTTGCGGGCCCCGGGCAGGTCGGTTTTTTTGAGCTCTTTATAAACATTGGTGCTCTCCTGCACCAGGCCCCGGGCGGCCAGCGCCTGCCCGCACCAGAACATCTGGACGGCCAGCCCCAGCAGCGGGTGGAGCCGGGCGGCCCCCCAGCAGACGAGCCCTGTGAGCAAAAAGGTGCCCACCGGCAGGCAGAACGCCACGATGGCACCGCCCAGCAGCTCTCCCTGAGGCGTTTTGGGCAGACGGGGGCGCAGGAATTTTTCAAGCTTGGAGATGGCCTTGCCCATGTACACCACCGGGTGGGGCAGCCAGGCCGGGTCTCCAAAGAGGGCGTCCAGCACAAAGCCGCCCAGCACGGCCCAAACCATCATCATGGGTTCTCCTCTGCGGCACTCTTTGTATATTGCACCGTCTTGATTACCGTGAGGATATGCTTTTGCGTCCAATCTTTGGCGTCCAGCACATAACCGCCCGCATTGGGGCCGCACCACTTGTAATAATCCTGATGAGGCACCCCATACCGCTCCATGGCCGCCATCTGGGTACCGCCATGGGCCAGAATGACCAGCCGGTCTTTTCCCTCTGCCAATGCCTCATCCACCAGCTTGGAGAATGCGGCACAGATGCGGTTGGAAAAGTCTTCTTTCCGTTCGCCGTCCGGGCAGGAGCTCTCACAGTTGGCCTGCACCCAGGCCTGATAATCCGGGTCATGCTCCATCTCAATGAAATTGCGGCCCTCAAAGCTGCCAAAGCACATCTCCTTGAGGCCGTCCACCACCACGAGTTTTGCGTGGGGGAAGACGATCTTCGCCGTCTGGGAGGTGCGCTGCAGCGGGGTGACATAGACCACATCGGGGTCAAAATCCGCTTTGCGGAGCTGGGCGGCTCCCTCGGGCGAGAGCGGGATATCCCGCTGGCCCTGATAGCGCTTCTGGGCGTTGTATTCCGTCAGACCGTGACGCAGTAAATAGATCAGCATTTTTTCAGCAATTCTCCTTTCAGCACCGTGGGGATGCCGCAGAACATCTGCACCACGCAGTCGGCGCGGGCCGCCAGAAAGCAGGCCAGCCGCCCGGCGGCTTCCCGGGCGGCACGCTGCCCGGCATCCACCGGGACCACGCCGCCGCCCACCTCGGTAGCAATGACGATATCGTATTGGGCCAGCTCTTCCGCCAGCTGGGTCAGATCGGCAGCATCGGCGGCTTTGTCCTGCACATCGGTGATGCAGCTGCCCGCAAACTGCCGCGCAAAGGTGCGCTTGCCGCTGTAGAGCGGCCCGGTAATGAACATCATGTTATAAAATGCCTCCCCACTGGCTGGCCGCCAGCGCCGCCAGCATCCAGAATTCGGCTTTTTGCAAAAACCACCCGGCCAGATCCCCCGTGATGCCGCCAAACTCCTTGACGGCCACATGGTGGTACCGCCACAGCACCAGCAGAGCCGCCGCCACCAGTGCCCCGCCGCCCAGCGCAATGAGCGCCGCAGCCAACAGGACGGACAGAACGATCAGGATTTTTTTAACGCTTTCCCGGTCTGCCGCCGTGGCAAAGGTGTGGGCCAGACCGGTGTTTTTGGCCATGGGGAACGCCGCCACCGCCAGCCCCGAGAGGCCGCGCTCCAGCACCAGCGCCAGCGTCCAGCACAACCCCGCCCGGGGGGAGAAGCGGATGCAGAACGCAACGCAGAAATACGCGAGGAAGTAGGTGCAGAGCCGGATGACGGCAAAGGCCCCGCAGCGGGGGTCTTTTAAAATTTCCAGCTTCTTTTCCCGGTCGCCATAGCTGGAAAGGGCGTCCGAAGTGTCGGCATAGCCGTCCAGATGGATGCCGCCGGTGACCAGCACCGGAATGAGGCAGAAGCCGCCGGCCCGGATCATATCGGGCAGCGGCAGCGCCCCGCAGAGGCTCCACAGCGCCCCGATGACCCCCCCGATGAGAGGGAACGCACAGAGGGCGTACCGCATGTTTTTGGAGTTCCAGGTAAATTGCGGCACCGGCAGGGCCGAGAACATGGCAAACGCCACGGCCATGGTTTGGAGCACGATCATTCCGGGGTCCCTCCTTTGTAATAGACCGGGATGCCGCAGACCACCCGGCAGACATTGTCCGCCCGGGCGGCAAGGGCGTTGTTGACCCGCGCGAGGGCCAGCAGATACTGGTCGGTATCGCCTGCATAGTCGGCCCCGCCGCTGAAGACTTCGTTGGAGACGAGGACGAGGTTTTCGCACTGGGAGGCCACCGCCTCCACCCCGGCCAGCACAGCCCGGGCCGCGTGCTTCCCTGCCCCGCCGGGGCTGTAGAGCTCGTTGGCGGTCAGGTTGCCCAGGTCTTCCAGCAGGGCAGTGCCCCGGGCGGGGAGCTGCACCTGTTCGAGATGGAGCGGGCACTCCACCGTGGTAAACTGCTTCCGGGCCCGCATTTTCCGGTGCTTTGCCACCCGGGCGGCGCACTCGGCGTCCCACACCTGCATGGTGGCCAGATAATAGCGCGGCAGGGCCGTTTTCAGCACCAGACTCTCCGCATACTCGCTTTTGCCGCTGGCTGCGCCGCCCAGCACCAGTGTCAGCATCCGGCACCTCCTTGAGGCGTGTAAGGGGTCAGCCCGCCGTCTGCGAACGAATAGCAGTTCCGATAAACGGCCAGTGCCATATCCCACAGCGGGATGGCGGCCACGGCCCCGGTGCCCTCGCCCAGATGGAGTCCGGCGGTGATGAGCGGGGCTTTGCCCAGCGCTTCCAGCACAAGACGGGCGGCGGGCTCGGAGGAGCAGTGGCTGGCGAACACGGCCTTGGCCGCCGCCGGGCAAAGCCGGACGGCGCAGAGGGCCGCCACTCCGCTGATGAAGCCATCCATCAGCACGGGCACGCCCTCCAGCGCACCGCCCAGAAAGACGCCGCAGAGACCCGCGATGTCAAACCCGCCAAGCTTGGCGAGGACATCCAGCGCGTCGTCCGGGTCGGGCTGATTGACCGCAATGCCCCCTTGAATGGCATTGATCTTCCGGGCAAGACCCTCATCCGAGAGGCCCGCGCCCCGGCCGGTCATGCGCTCCACAGGCTGGCCCAGCAGCACCGCCGCCACCGCGCTGGAGGTGGTGGTGTTGCCAATGCCCATCTCGCCCGTGGCCAGCAGAGTGACGCCCTGCGCTTTCTGCTCCCGCACCAGCGCAATGCCCTTGGCAACAGCCTCCACGGCCTGCTCCCGGCGCATGGCCGGGCCCTGGGTAAAATCGGTGGTGCCGGAGGCAACGCGGCAGTTCCGCACGCCGGGCACCGGCTCCCCGGCCATGCCCATGTCCACTGGCACCACCTCGCACCGGGCGGTGCGGGCCATCTGGCAGACACTGGTGCGCCGGGCGGCAAGATTCTCCGCCACGGTGCGGGTCACGCTCTGGTCCGTCTGGCTGACGCCCTGCGCCACCACGCCGTTGTCCGCGCAGAGGACGAGGACGGCACGCTTGGAGAGATCCAGCGCCGCGCTCCCGGTGAGGGCGGCGGCGGATTCCAGCGTGGTTTCCAGCGCTCCCAGCCCGCCCAGCGGCTTTGCCAGGCTGGTCCAGTGGGCATGAGCCGCCGCGCGGGCGGCCTCGTCCGGCGGGGTGATGCCCTCCAACAGGGTTTTGAGTGTTGCTTCTGTCATAAACTGCCTCGTTTGTTCTGGTAAGATTCTGCCGCGGCCACAAACCGCTCCGGCAGGGGCGTACCCGCCCAGTACAAATGCGGGAACCCCGCATAGAAATGCTCGTTTGCAAAGCCGCAGGCCCACTGCCTGCCATTGGCCTTGGAGGCGGTAAGGGCCGTGCCATTTTCCGTGGAATCCCAGTGGTGGAACTCGTGCACGGGGAACTGTTCCCCGGCCCGGAAGAGCAGGCTGTCCGCCCGCGCCGTAAGGATGGCGTAGCCAAAGCGGACCAGCCGCCCGACCTTGACTCCCTGCCCGGGCAGGACGCCCGCCATGGGCCAGATGCCCCCCTCAGCGTCTTCCAGCGTCTGGCCGAGGTAGAGGAAGCCTCCGCACTCGGCCACGGTGGGCAGGCCTGCCGCGACAGCCCCCCGGATGCTCTGCCGCATGGAGGTGTTCTCGCTCAGGGCCTGGGCGTGGAGTTCCGGGTAGCCGCCGGGCAGGTACAGCCCGTCGGCCCCCTCCGGCAGGGCCGGGTCCCGCACCGGGCTGAACGGGACAGGCTCTGCCCCGGCGGCGGTAAGGGCCTCCAGCGTTTCGGCGTAGGCAAAGCAGAACGCCTCATCCCGCGCCACCGCGATTTTGACACACTGTTTTTTGTGTTCCTGTTTGATCTGCGCTGCTGCCGGGGCAGGCTGCTCACAGAGGGAAAGCAGTTTTTCCCAATGGATATTTTCTTCGGCAGCCTGTGCCAGCAGGGCGATCTTCTGCTGTAAGTCCGCCACTTCCCCGGCCGTGTAAAGGCCCAGATGGCGGCTCCCGATGGCGGCCTCCGGCACCGGGGGCAGGAAGCCCGCTACCGGCAGGCCGGTCTCCGCTTCCAGCATGGGGGCCAGCATCTTGTACAAACCGGGCTTGCAGTCATTGAGCAAAATGCCCGCTAAATGGCTGGGAGTGCGGAAGCTCTGCAGGCCTTTGATCTGGGCCGCCAAGGTCAGGCTGGCCCCCTTGGGCCGCACCACCAGCAGCACGGGCAGATTCAATGTATCCGCCACCTGCCAGGCGCTGGCCGTGGTGCTGGTACCGCTCAGGCCATCGTAAAAGCCCATGGCTCCCTCACAGACGGCGGCACCGTGGCCCGCCGCGCCGCTGGCGTAGAGGCCGCGCACCGTCTCCGGGGAGGAAAAGAATAAATCCAAATTGTGGCTTTCCACCCCCAGCACCGCCCGGTGGAACATGGGGTCGATGTAATCCGGCCCGCACTTGAACGCACAGGGGGCGTACCCCCTGTTTTTCAAAGCTGCCAGCAGGGCGCAGGCGAGAGTGGTCTTGCCGCTGCCGGAGTTCGGCGCGGCCAGCAGGAACTGGATCATACGCTTTTCTCCGCTTCGTCGGCCCGGGTGATGAGGAAAATGGGGTTGTTGGCCATGAGCAGGTGGAGTTTGCCCGCTGCTTTGGCGCGGCTGACAGAGATCTGGCAGACCTCCGCCTGCAGGCCGTGGGCCGTGAGGGCCGCCACCGCAGCAGAGAGCGTCTCCAGCGCAATGGCTGAAATGCAGACGCGGGCCGCCGGGTTGCGGGCCAGCGCAGCCTCCACCACCGCTGCCATATTCCCCTTGGTGCCGCCGATGAAAACGGCATCCGGAGCGGGCAGGTTTTCCAGCGCGGCGGGGGCGGTGCCCTCCACCAACGTCAGGTTGCGGACCGCGAATTTTTCTTTGTTCTGGCGGATGAGGGCACAGGCCTCCGGGTCACACTCCACGGCATACACCCGGCCCCGGGGGGCGGCCAAGGCCAGCTCCACACTGACGCTGCCGGTGCCGGCGCCCACATCCCAGAGCAGCTCCCCGGGCTGAACGCCCAGCTTTGCCAGCACGGCGGCACGGACTTCCTGTTTGGTCATAGGCACTTTGCCCCGCGCAAAGGCTTCGTCCGGCAGGCCCTGGGTACGGCGGGACGGCACCTGGGCCGCCTCCACCAGCAGCACGCTCAGGCTCTCGAAACGGCTGGCGGCCAGCTGGCCCACCGTGCCGGTATAAACTTTCTGCTCCGGGGTCCCCAGGTTCTCGCCCACGGCGGCGGCCAGCTTTCCAAAGCCCTCTGCCGCCAGCTGGGCACAAAGGGTGGCGGGGCTCTCGCTGCCGCCCGTCAAAAAGAACGTAGGCTTGCCCTCCATGCACTCGGCCACCGGGTCGCAGGCGCGGCCATGGGCCGAGACGAGCTTCCAGTCCTGCCAGGGGCGGCCCAGCGCGGCAGAGAGCATCTGCACGCTGGAAAGGCCGGGCAGCACCACAGGCTGATATCCCTGTGCCTGCAGACGCTCCACCAGTGCCGAAGCCCCGGAGTAAAACCCGGTGTCGCCGCTGTACAGGAGCGCGGCGTTCTCGCACCCGGAGGCGTGGAGCAGCTCCAATATTTCATCCGGCAGGTAGGCGGCGGCACGGTTCTCCGTGCAGCCAGCAGGCAGGGCCGACAGCAGCCGACGTGCCCCTAAAATCAGGTCCGCTTCCCGCAGGGCCGCGTAGCCCTGCACGGTCAGGCTCTCCGGGCAGCCGCTGCCCATCCCGATCAATGTGATCTTCATAGCATTTTCTCCTTGCAGAGGTTCAAAATCTCCTGTGCGGTCTGGCCCTGTTCCGGCGGGCGGCGGAGCACCACGAGCTGGGCCCCGGTGCTTTGCGCGGCCTGCACTTTCTCGGCAAAGCCGCCCGCCGCGCCGCCATCCTTGGTGACGAGCCAGCGAATTTCAAACTGCTGGATCAGTGCTTCATTCAGTGCCCGGGAGAACGGCCCCTGCATCGCAATGATGTTGCGGTGGGGGACGCCCGCCGCCTCACAGGCCGCAATCCCCTCCTGGGTGGGCAGCACCCGGGGGTAGCACCGCTCCGGTGCGATGGGGGCAAAGGCTCCCAGCTCTTTGGCCCCGGTGGTGAGGAGGACATTGCCCTCCGTCCGGGCCAGCTCTTGGGCGGCCTCCGCCGCACCGGCAAACACCAGCGCACCCTCCGGCAGCGGGCTGGGGGCCCGGAGCAGGCGGTGGTATTCCACCCCCGCCCGGGCCGCCGCCGCTCGGATATTTTTGGTAGCCTCCACGGCGTAGGGGTGGGTGGCGTCGATACAGAGGTCTGCCCCCTGCAAAAGAGCCGTCATCTCCTCCGGTTCCAGCCGTCCGGCCCGGACGGTGACACCGGGAGCACTTCCCTGCTCCTCCGCCCCGAGGTTCGTCGCCACGCTGACGAGGACATCCGCCCCAAGGGCCCCCAGCTGTTTGGAGAACGCGCGGCCCTCGGTGGTACCGCTGAACACGACCGCTCTCATCGCTTGTACCCCCGGGGCGTGACCATCCGGCCAGCCAGCTCACGGGTGGCGGTGTTGCCGATGAAAACGGTGGTGAACATATCCACCTGCGTCTTTTCCAGCTCGGCCAGCGTCAGGACACGTTTTTCCTGCCCCTCCCGGCCAATGTTGCGGACGATGCCGCAGACCGTCTCCGGCGTTTTACCGTTGGCCAGTAAAATGCGGACCGCTTTTTGCAGGTAATCCGGGCGGCCCTTGGAAGAGGGGTTATAGAGTGCCAGCGCAAAATCGCCCCTGGCGGCACAGGCCAGCCGCGTCTCGATGACTTCCCACGGGGTGAGCCGGTCCGAAAGAGAGATGACGCAGAAATCGTGGGCCAGCGGGGCTCCCAGCACGGCTCCGCCGGAGAGGGCCGCCGTCAGCCCGGGCACCACCTCCACGGTGACATCCGGGTAGCCCTGCGCCAGCTCCAGCAGCGGGCTGGCCATGCCGTACACGCCGGCATCGCCGGAGCAGACCAGCGCCACAGCCCGCCCTGCCCGCGCCGTTTCCAGCGCCCAGCGGCAGCGGTCGAGCTCTTTGGTCATGCCGGTGGAATAGGTTTCTTTTTCCGGGAAAAGGGGGCGCACAAGGTCCAGATAGACCGTATAGCCGCACAGCACCTCGGCCTGCTGCAAGGCGCTCTGCGCCTGCGCGGTCAAAAACTGCGCGCCGCCCGGGCCAAGGCCCACGACGAAAACAATGTTATGGTTCTGCATCCTTCCAACTCCAATCCGGGGCAAATGGTTTTGCGGCCAGCGCCAGCGTGACGCCGCCGCCCGCCTGTTTGGGCACCTGCAGCGGCCCGTCCGCCGCACAGACGGCAGCCCTCTCACAGACATTGTCTACCCCGGTCACGCTTCGGACAAAAGCCGAGGGGGTAAAATGGCCCTCCACGGCCTGCAGCTGCCGGGCCGTATAAAAAGTGATGGGCCAGCCATGGGCGGCACAGAATGCCGCCAAGCCGGGCTCGTCCTGTTTTAAATCAATGCTGGCCGCGCCGCGGATGCCCGCCGGGGCAAGGCCATGGGCGGCACAAAAAGCCGCAAAGGCCGCTTCCAGCTGGTCAGCTGTGGTCCCCCGCTTGCAGCCCACGCCCAGCACCCCGATACGGGGCACCAGATGCAGCGCTTCCGGGGCTGTTTTTCCCGGGGTGAGGGTCAGGGCAAAATCCGCCGCTTCTCCTGCCCCAGCCAACGCCACCCCGGCGGGCGGGGTGCCCTGCACGGGCCAGTCGGATGCCAGCCGGACGGTGTGCCCGGCCAGCAGCGCCCCGCTGACCAGCTTGATCCGCTCCGGCTCCAGCACGGCGCAGCCCTGGGCTTTGGCCCACTCATCCACGGCGAACACGCCATTGGCATCGGTGGCCGTCGTGATGACCGGGATGGCCCCGCAGGCTTCCGCCAGTGCCCGGGCCAGCGCGTTGGCCCCGCCCAGGTGGCCGGAGAGCAGCGGCACGGCAAACCGGCCGCACTCGTCCAGCACGACAACGGCAGGGTCGGTGGCTTTGCTCTTGCAGTGGGGCGCAATGGCCCGCACGGCGATGCCAACAGCCCCCACAAAAATCAGGGCGTCCGCTTGTGCAAACTGCGTACTCGTCCACTCCGCCAGCCGGACGCCGCCCGCGCCGCAGCGGGAAACGCTGCCGGGCAGTGCCCGGGCCAGCCGGTGGGCCAGAGCCATGCCTTTTTCTGTAAAGGCCAGATAGGCGCGGCTCATTGCTTTGGCTCCGTGGCGGGGCGGTACTCGGTGGCAAAGGCGGGGTCGTAGAGCTTGCTGCGCTCGTACCGGGTGCCCAGGAAATCGCCTACCACGATGAGGGCCGTTTTGGTGATGCCCGCCGCCTTGGTGCTCTCGGCCAGAGAGCCCACGGTGCACCGCACCACCCGCTGCTCCGGCCAGGTGGCCTTATAGACCACCGCCGCCGGGGTATCTGCCGTGTAGGCCCCGCCGGCCAGCAGAGCCTCCTGTACCTTTGCCGCCAGACCGATGGACAGGAAGATGACCATGGTGGCCCCGTGGGCGGCGAGGGATTGCAGCTTTTCTTTTTCCGGAACCGGGGTGCGGCCCTCCATCCGGGTGATGATGACGGTCTGGCTGACAGTGGGCAGGGTGTACTCCGCACAGAGGGCCGCCGCCGCGCCGCAGAAGCTGGACACACCGGGGGTATCATCGTAGGGGATGCCGTCGGTGTCCAGTGCATCCATCTGCTCCCGGATGGCCCCGTAAAGGCAGGGGTCGCCGGTGTGGAGGCGGACGGTGGTCTTGCCCGCCGCCTCCATCCGGCGCATGGTGTCCAGCACCTGTTCCAGCGTCATCTCGGCGCTGTTGTAGATGGCACAGCCGGGCTTTGCCAGCCCCAGCAGGGCCGGGTTGACCAGACTGCCCGCGTAGATGATGCAGTCGGCCCCCTGCAGCAGGGCCGCGCCCCGCTGGGTGATCAGATCGGGCGCGCCGGGGCCCGCCCCCACAAAATGAACCATGGCGTTACTCCTTTACCAGAATGGTTGCAAAATATCCGGCATCCTGTGCCGGGTCATAATCCGTCAGTGCTGGGAAAACGGCCTCGTCCGGCAGACCGCAGTTGCAGACCATTGCGCTATTTGCCAGAAGCCAACGCTGACACCGTGGAGGGTGCCTTTTTTCACATTGTCCATGCTTGCAGCAGCTCCTTTGCAGTCTGGGTCTGGCCCAGCGGGCCATGCTGGTTGGAAAAGAGGATGGCTCCCACACGGAACGCCCCGGCCGCGCGGCGGTCGAGGTGGGTCTGGATGGCATCCACCAGCCCGGCCAGCACCGGGGCCCGGAGGCCTGCTTTGTCCAGGATCTCAATGCAGGCGTCCGTGGTGGCCGCGTGGAGGAGGGCCGCGCAGACCTCCTGCCCCGCCCCGCTGAGGGCGGCGTAGGTGCAGAAGAGCTCGGTGCGGCAGTCCGCCGTGTGGGAGTGGGTGTTCATGATGCCGCCCGCCAGCTTGCACAGCTTGCCCACATGGCCGATGAGCAGCACTTCCTCAAACCCGGCGGCGGCCGCCATATCCAGCGTGTCACCAATGAAGTTGGAGCACTTGACCACCGGGATCTTTTCCAGCCGGGGCAGGGTGCCGTGGAGGTAATCCAGCCCATAGTTGCCCGGGGCCAGGATCAGCCGCTGGGGCGTACCCGGGTGGGGGCGGAGGCGAGCCTGATTCATTTCCAGCTGGATGGTGTCCAGCAGGGCCTGCTCACTCATGGGCTCCACGATGCCGCTGGTGCCCAGCACACTGAGGCCGCCCTCCACCCCGATATGGGGGTTGAACGTCCGCCTGGCCACCTCGGCACCGCCCTCAATGGAAACCGTCACGGCAAAACCGCCCGCATAACCGGCGGATTCGGCTTCTTTTTGCAGGGCCTCCGCGATCATCTCCCGGGGGACATGATTGATGGCGGCTTCGCCCACCGGCTGGTCAAGGCCCGGCTTTGTCACCAGGCCCACCCCCGGCCCGCCGAAGATCTGCACATCCGCGCGTTCCGGTTTCAGGACCACTTCCGCCGCAACGGGCAGGCCGGTGGTCACATCGGCATCGTCACCGCCGTCCTTTTCAATCACGCAGACAGCACCGTCTTCCGTTGGATGGCAGGCCAGCGGGGCCACCTCCACCACAATGCCTTTTGGGGTGCGGAGAGCGACCGTTTCCGGCCTGCGTCCGGTAAGCAGGAGCCGGGCGGCTCCTGCCGCGCCCAGTGCCGCACAGGTGCCGGTGGTATAACCGCAGCGGAGCAGTTTCTGCCCGCTGCGGACATAGTGCTCGAATTTGGGTCTTGGCTTTTTGGGGGCCTCTGCCTGTGGGGCAGGCGTCTGCACCGCGGCGTCCGGGCCATAGAGAAACGTGTATTCCTCCGCCGTCAGGTGGTAGATGCGGCAGATATTTTCTTTGGTGAACGCTTCTTCGGGCGTCAGCACGCCGGAAACAGCCTCGGGCGAGACGCAGACCACTTTGTCCGAAATTTTGCGGGCGAGATCCAGCTCATGCAGACTGAGCAGAACGGCCATGTTCTGCTCCCGGGCCAGCTGTTTCAGGATGCCCAGCAGTTCCACTTTGCCCTTGATATCCAAAAAAGACGTAGGCTCATCCAGCAGAATGATCTCTGGCTGCTGGCAGATCGCCCGGGCCAGCAGCACCCGCTGGCGCTGGCCATCGCTGATCTTGTTGAAATCCCGGTCGGCGAGGGCCTCCGCGCCCACCAATCTGAGGGCGGCGCGCACCTGCGCTCTGTCCTCTGCCGAGAGGACGCCCAGCCGCCCGGTGTAGGGGTAGCGGCCCGCCGCCGCCAGCGTGAAACAGGTGGTGAGCTCCGTGCGGCGGGTGTGGGGCAGCATCAGGGCCATTTTGCGGGCCCGGGTGTTGCCGGACAGCGTGGAAAGCTCCGCGCCGTCCAGCAGCACCGCACCGCCCTGCGGGGCCAGCTGGCCCGCCAGCGTTTTGAGCAGGGTGGATTTGCCCGCGCCGTTGGGGCCCACGAGGGTCAGGATCTGGCCCCGCTCCACCCCCAGCGCGATATTTTGTAAAAGGGCTTTGGTGTAGCCCACAGCCAGGTCTCTTGTCTCGCAGTAATAGCTCATCGTTCCCCCTCCTGTGTCTGGCGGCGGATCAGCAGCCAGATGACCACCGGTGCGCCGAACACGGCCGTGACCGAGCTGATGGACAGCTCAGTAGGGGCAAACAGGCTGCGGGCGATGAGGTCACAGAGCAGGCAGAACGCCGCCCCGCCCAGCGCGCAGCCCGGCAGGACGTGCAAGGGTTTGGCGCTGCCCAGTGCTCCCTTGACGAGGTGGGGCACCGCGATGCCCACAAAGGAGATCGGCCCGGCAAAGGCCGTGACGCAGGCCGCCAGCAGGCTGGAAAGAAGCACCAGCGCCATGCTGAATGGCCGCACCGCCACGCCCACGCTTTTGGCGTAACTTTCCCCCAGCTGGTAAGCCGCCATGGGCTTGGAGAGGCAGAACGAGGCTGCCAGCGCGGGCAGCACCACGCAGGCCGCCACCTGCACATTGCCCCAGGTAACGCCCGAAAAGCTGCCCATGGACCAGTTGTGGAGGTTGACGATGTTGGAGTCCTGCGCAAAAGTGACCACGATGTCCGTGATGGCAGAGCAGATATAGCCGATCATGACGCCGCAGATGACCAGAATGCTCATCCGCTGCACCCGCCGGGCCACAGCCAGCACAAAGGCCATCGCCGCCATGGCACCCGCAAAGGCGGCGATGATGAGCGCCGCCGAGCTGGTGAAGCGCCCCTGATTGAGGAACATCACCATGGTGAGGGCCACGGCCAGCTTGGCACCGCTGGAAATGCCCATGACAAACGGGCCCGCAATGGGGTTGGCAAAAAAGGTCTGGAGCAGGTAGCCTGCTACCGAGAGCGCCGCCCCCAGCAGGATCACCATGACCGCCCGGGGGAGCCGCAGCTGCAGGATGATGCCCATGGAGAGCGCGTCCTGCCCTTTGCCCAGCAGGGCCGCCAGCACGGCCTGCGGGGTCAGCGAAACGCTGCCCCACAGCAGATTCATGCCAAACAGCACCAAAAGCCCCGCCGTGAGGGCGAGGTAGGTTAGTGTGAGGCGTTTGGGGGTGGTCATGGGGTACTCCTTTTCACATACCGTCAGGAAATTTTCTGTAAGAGGGTCAGCTCCTCCGGGGCGGGGTCGCCCTCGGTGAAGACACGGTTCATATCCAAAATGAGGTCCGGCAGGGCCATGCTCTGCTGGAAAAAGCTCTTGGAAGTGCACCAGCAGTCACCGGACTGGACGGCTTTGAAATCGGCCAGCATGGCGCATTTTTTCACCAGCTGCTCCCGGGTATCCACCACGCCCTCGATGGTGCTGTTGTAAATGAGCACATCGGCGTCTCTGGCCTGGGCGTAGAATGTTTCCTGCGGGAGATTCATGGTGGAAAGGCTGTTGCCATTGTCCGTGAGGTCGGCAAAGACATAGCTGCCGCCGGCCATCCCGATCATCTGGGCCACATAATCCCCGCCCTTGCGGACGGTGATGAGGTTATTTCCCGTGACAGAGAAGAACGCCACCGTCTTGCCCGTGGGCTCCTGCTGCAAAACGGGCTCGATCCGCGCGATCTTCTCGCTGAAAACGCGCTCGGCCTCCTCCGTTTTGCCCAGCAGCAGCCCAATGAACTTGATCCACTCCATCCGGGCAAGGGGGCCGCTCTCATAACTGGAGCGCTCCACCAGCACCGGCACCCCGAAGTGTTCCAGCTGCTCCTTGACCTCCGGGGTGTGGTAGATCATGGTATTTTCAATGGCAAGGCTGCAGTGGGCAGCCAGGATGCACTCGTAGTCCGGCGCACTGTACTTGCCCGCATAGGTGATCTCGCCCGCCTCCATGGCGGCTTTGGCCTCGTCGAGATACCAGCCATCGGCCCGGGTGCCGGAAAGAGCGATGGAATCCAGCGCGTCCAGGTGGATGAAGTAATCCATAATGGAGCTGGACACGAGGTAAATATTTTCCAGCGGCTGGCGCAGCTCCACGGTTCCCTCCGGGAGGACGGAAAGCTCCGCCGCTCCCTCGGGCCGGACAAGGAACTTGTCCCCAGATTCCGCGATCGTGAGCAGCACGGAGCCGTCGGTATAAACATCCGCCGTGAATTGCCGAGCATAATCCAGCGGGTAAGCGTGGTCCAGCACAAGGGCATCCGTGGTGGCCGGGGCCTCCTGCTGCCCGCTGCCGCAGGCCGTCAGGGCCAGGGCAGCCGCCGGGAGGGCTTTGAGGAATTGACGTCGGTTGATCTTCATGGCATCAGTTCTCGCTCGGGGCGCTGAACGTCAGGGTGTACTCGATCTCATGGGGAGTGCTCATGGCGACGGTATCCGCCACAACAGAGAGCGGCGTGCCAAGGGCAGAGACCGGGATCTCAAACGTGGAATTGCCCTCGGTGTTGGTGGGCAGGTACTTCTCGCCGTCCACGATCATATAGTCATAGTTGGGGCTGGACCAGACGATGGTGGCGGTCATTTTGCCGTCGGCCACAGTCAGGGCAGCGGGGCTGTCCACGGTGGCACGGCCGGAGCCGCCCTCCAGCGTCACCTCGCAGGTGTAGCTGCCGTCCGCGGGAGTCTCCACAGCCTCCGCGGCCTGTGCCTCGACATTGCGGACGCTGACGGTGTGGTCATACCACTTGCCCTTGGTGCCCAGGATGGCCAGCTGGAAATCGGTGTCCAGTGCTTCCACCGGGACGTCAAAGCCGTAGACTTCCTCGGAGGTTCCGTCGGAGTAGGTCACGGTGTCGGTGGTGGGCTGGAGCCAGTCGGCCTCATGGTCCGGGGCATCCGCCGCCATACCGACATAGAGGTTGACGATCTTCTTGGACTGCAGGCTGATGTGCAGGGTCATCTGGCCGTCTTCCACGGTCAGCGTGCCCTTGCCGTCTCTGGCCTCATTGACATGGAACATGCTGCTGTCGGTATCAAACTCCGCCGTATAGGTGCCGTCTTCCAGTGCCTGTGCAGAAGAAGCAGCGGCACTCTCGGAAGCGGCCTCGGAGACAGCGGATTCCGCCACGGAAGACACCGCCTCCGAGGAAGCGGAAGAAGCCACGCTGGAAGCAGAGCTGCCGCAGCCAGCCAGAGAAGCAGCCAGCAGGGCGGACACTGCCAGCAGAGAAACAAAACGCGTATCTTTCATTGCATTACACCTCAAAAACAAGATTACTGGAATAGTATAGCACGCAACTGGGGGAACAGAAAAGGGGGACACAAACAAAATTGCCCGAAAAGGTTTCCCTTTCCGGGCAACGCGGGTCTATTTTAGCCGTTCAGGGAGTCGATGGCAGCCTTGGTGTGGGCAATGTAGAGCTGCTCGACGTCAGCAACCCCGCCCAGGCCTGCGATCTGGCAATCGACAGAGCCGAATGCACCGGAAGCCTCAAACTGGCTCAGCCAGGAGTCCTCGTCCGCACCGGCCATATCGTTGTTGGCGTGGTCGCCGGCAACGACCATCAGCGGGCGGAGCACGACCTTGGTGTAACCGGCAGCCTTGACAGCCTCGATGACATTCTCGCAGGAGGTGGACTCAGGCTCGCCCTCAACCGTGCCGATGAAGACATTGTCATAGCCCAGGGTCTGCATGACGGTCTGCATCTGGCTGTAGCTGACTTTCGCGGTGTGAGAAGTGCCGTGGCCCATGAAGACGAATGCAGTGCCATCCTTGGCAGCAGCCTCTACGCTGTCGTAACCAGCAGTGGCAACAGCCTCGGCAGTGACAGCCTTGGCAACCGCTTCCTTATCCTCGTTGATCACGGTAGCGTCAGCGCCGACCTCACCCAGCAGGGGCTCAGCCACAGCGACGGACTCGAACTTGTCGCGGTACTCGTCGATCATCTCCATCATCTCGTCGTACTCAGCGCCGTGCATCAGGTGAGTGGGCTGGACAACCAGATTCTTGACGCCGTTGGCAACGGCACGGTCCATGGCCTGCTGCATGTTGTCGATCTTCTCGCCGTCACGAGCCTGGACATGGTTAATGATGATCTGAGCGGTGAATGCACGGCGGACAGACCAATCGGGGTAAGCGGCCTGCAGAGCATCCTCGATGCCCTTGATGTCTTTCACGCGGCTGTCGTTGAACGAGGTGCCGAAGCTGACCACCAGCAGCTCGTTGTCGCCGATGTTGTCCTCATTGCGGGGGTCATCCTTGGAAGCATCGCCGGTGTCGCGGCCAAAGTAATCGGGATCAGCCTCTTCCCCCTCGACCAGCTCTTTCTGGGCGTCGGTCAGAGCGTCCCAGGCGTCCTTGGCAGCCTTGCACTGCTCATCGGTGTTCTCGTTGCGCTCCTGCACATAGATGGCGTCGATCAGGTCTGCCACGTTCTTTGCGGCCATTTCGTCAGCCTCCTCGCTGCTCACCTCGCTGGCGGCAGTGCTGGATGCTGCCTCGCTGGAAGCGGCGGTGCTGCTGGAAGCGCTGCTGCCGCAGCCTGCCAGGGTGCCAACGCAGAGCGCCAGAGCGGCGGAGACTGCCACGGTCTTTTTCCAATTGAGTTTACGCATGGTTCTTGTTTGTTCCTTTCCTGTTTTTGCTTGTGTGCGGATCTTCTGACAGAAAGGGTACAGGCGGTACGCCCGGACACAAAAAGGGCCCTTTTGCCGCGCGGAGTGCACAACAAAAAGACCCCTGTTATTTCTGGGCTTTTCGGTACAACCAATTCCTCGTGATCTGGAGCATCTGCTCCCGTACCAACAGCAGGCAGGTTTCCTGGCTGAAAGGGACGGGCAGAACTGCCCGCGCCCGCGGCTGCCTTCCCGGAGGTTCCCCCAGTGACCGGCGCAAAACGCGCCAACGCCGCAAAGCTCCCTTATCACAGTGACGAGATCGTGCGGGAATCTCACCCGCTTCTCTTTTACCCTTTCCGCCGCCCGAAAGCGGCAAAAGGCACCTGCTGTTTTCTATTCAGACGGGGTTAGTATAGCACAAGCCCGCCAAAAATGCAATTGGTTTTCAGCCCTCTGCCGGTGCCCAGACCATGCCCAGGGCGCTGAGGTTTGCCACCCGCTCCGGGGTCAGCCGGGCGTCATGGGCTGCATAGCTCTCCCGCATCCGGCGGATCCAGTCGCCTAGGCAGAAGCCATCCTCCGTTTTATAATTGACGGGTACGGCCAGATCCCCGTGGGCGGCGCGGTACTCCCCGGCCCGGCGGAGGGCGCACTGCCACTTGGCCTCCCGGGCGTCCCACTGCATCCCGATCTCGTCCAGCATCGCGATATGCTCCGGCGTGACCTGGAACGAGTCAGGCCGCGTCTTGCGGGCGGCCCGCAGGTTGGAGATCCAGACGCCAAGGCGGAACCCCGTTTCATCCACATAGCTGGCAGGGACCAGCAGATCTCCCCGGCGCTTGGCGTAGGCCTTGGCATGGCGGTAGTTGTTGAGCCAGTTCCGCTCCCGCACGCTGCAGCGGGCACGGGTGCGGACAGCCCCGCTCCGGCGCTCCAGCTCGCCCCGGAAGAGCTCTTTCAGGGCTTTGACCCGCTCACCGCTCAGGCTCTTATCCCCTTTCTGGAGCAGCTGCTTCTGGCGGCTGAGCCAGCTGCCCAGCCAGATCCCTTCTTCCGTGCGGTACTGGGCCGGGAGCTCCAGGCTGCCGTGGGCGGCCTTGTAGGCAGCGGCCAGCTCATAGCGGTGCTGCCAGGAATCCGGCTTCTGCCACACCATGCCCAGCTGGTCCAGCAGGGCCTTGCGCTCCGGGGTAAGGCGTGCGCTGCTGCGGTCCGGGTTCTGCCAGGCGTAACGCTGGCGGCTGACCCACTTGCCCAGCAGCACGCCGTCCGGGTCGATGTACTCCGAGGGGACGTTCAGGTCGCCATGGGCCTGATAATACCGCGCGGCGGCATCATAAGCGGCCTGCCACTTGCGGTCGTTGCGGTTGGTCCAGTCCACGTCCAGCGCCTCCAGCCAGGCTTTCTGCACCGGCTTGATGGTGCCCGCCTTGTAGGCGGCCCGCTGGCTGCCCAGCCAGACGCCCAGAGCCACGCCCTCCGGGGTGGTGTACTTGACCGGCACTTCCAGCGTGCCGTGGTCGAGCCAATACTGGACAGCCGCGCAGTAGCTCTGCTCCCAGATGTCCTGCACGGTGTCCCACACCATGCCCAGTGCTTCCAGCCGCTCGGCACGGTCGGTGGACAGATTGTTGCCGAGGAACCGCTGACGGTTGTAAACGATCCACTCGCCCAGGGCAAAGCCGTTTTTATCCCGGTAGCGGACCGGCACCATCAGGTTCCCGTATTCTCCGCGGTACTCCCGGGCCGCGGCATAGCCCCGCTCCCAGGCCTGCTCCATCCGCTGTTTCCAGGCGATGCCCAGCTTTTCCAGCCGGGCGGCCTGCTCGGCGGTCAGGCGGCCGGGCTTTTCCCCGGCCTGGATCTGTCGCTGCAGCTCCAGCCAGCGGCCCAGCCCAAAGCCGGCTTCCGTGGTAAAGCCGCGGGGCAGCTCATTGATATCCCCTTTTGCTGCGGCCTCTTTGGCGGCTGCAAAGGCCTGCTCCCACTGAGCGTCCAGTTGGCGCTGCAGTTGGCGGGCCGGACGAATGCAGGCCTGGTACGGCTCCTCCAGCGGGAACCCGGTGCCGCCGGCCTGTTCCGTCCCCTGCACCAGATCCTCCGCATTGCGCAGGCCCGCAAACGAGACGTTGAGCTCCACCAGCGGGGCGGAGTCCCCGCAGAGCGCCAGTGCCCGGGCCAGCATCCGGCGGTGGTTCTGTTCCAGCCCGGTGGAGCGGACCAGCACGGCACCCGCCATTCCGGCCAGCCGCGCCAGCCCGCCGGGGGTGCTGACGGTGACCAGCACCTGCGCGCCCCGCGCCGGGGAAGCCGCAAACCGCACGGCCATCTCCTGATCCCAGCCGTCTTTTAGGATGGTGACTTCTGTGTCCGGGCCGAAGAGGGCTTCCAGATTTTCCGTCACCCGCCGCATGGCAGCGGCGTCCTCACACAGGACCAGCTGCTTGCCCTTGGGCAGAGCCTCCCGCAGCCGGGGCAGCGCCGGGCCGCATTTTTCCACCGCGCGGCGAAGATTGGTGAAAACTTTTTCGCCCACGCCCGGGACGCCCGCGGCGTTCCACTGCTTCATCTGGATGCGGAATTCTTCCAGCGCCGTCTCGGCGGGCCAGAGGAGCACGGTATCCGCGGCAGGCGGCGTGACAAGACCCCGGGCCAGCGCTTCTGTCAGCGAAATGGAGAACGTGCCCGCCCCCTGAAACATGGCTTCCGCCAGGCAGCAGCCGACAGGCTGGTCGGTGTCGATGAGGCCCAGCAGCTTCGCCTGCGGGCTGAACCGCTGCAGCCAGCGGACACGCTCTCCACACGGAAACGCCGTAAACTCCCGCGAGCCATCCAGGATGATGCAGGCCGGGCGGATCTTGGCCAGCTCCAGCCAGCGCTGCGGTGTATTGTCCTCACAGTGGATCAGCTGCACCCGCGGCGGGATCTCCTGGCCGATCCGTTTGGCTTCTTCCAGCCGCATCCCGCGCCGGGTCTCCCCGGGCACCACCCAGATCACAGCCGCGTCCGGGTGAGCGTTGATCCACGCCCAGACGATCCGCCCGCTGCCGCTTCCAACGGGATAGAACAGCGCGGCTTTCCCTTTCTGCTCCAGCTGGGTGTCAATGGCCTCCGCCATCCGCTTATAATATTCCTGCAAATTTTCTGCCATAGTTTCCGCCTTTTTCCTGTTGTTGGGGTTTTTATCCCAGAAAAAAGAAGACCCGGCACAGCTCCCATTGCGTGAACTGCCTCCGGTTCCTTTTCAAATAGAATTTCATTCTTATTTTATTACAAAAGTTTATTTCTTGTCAAGCAAATTTTCCGTGCTTTTCCCATGGGCAATTAAAAACTGCATCAAACCGGTCGGTCGAAGCAAAAAATCACTATTCAGCTGTCAATTCAGGGCTGCTTGCAGGGTGGTTTGTTGTATTCAAGCTTGTTTTTAGGCAAAAGTTTGTTTCACATGAAAAAGGCGGAGCCCCCGCGCGTGGTGCACAGGGGCTCTGCCTTTCTTCAACCTGTCCGTCATCCTCGCTTGCGCTCGGTGCCTGAGAGGTTATTTTTCGATTCGCTGATAGGTGCGGAGCACTTTCCAGCGGGAAACGTGCTTGCCGGGCTTGAAATTGCCGTCTTCACGGAGCTGGAAGAAGCCTGCTTCCATGCACCACTGGGCCGCTTTGGCCGTGTCGGGGTCTGCCACGTCCGCAAAGGCGGGCAGTGCGGCAGGCTCCGGGCGGCCTGCAGTGTTCCAGAGCAGGAGGGCCAGCTGGGCGCGGTCCTGCGGCACGGAGGTGCCTGCCGGCAGCAGCTGGTTCAGGGCCACCTCGGTGCCCACGAGGTAGGCCGTGGCACCCACGACGCCCACGACTGCGGTTGCAGCCGCGATGGTGCCGAAGTCGGCACTGGAATCCTCCTCTTCCAGCATGGAGAACTTGGCCAGAACGCCAATGTCCTCCTGCATGGTAAAGGTGGCAGTGGTGCCGTCCTCCATCAGGTCTTCCGGGCAGGGATCATCAAACACCCAGCAGGAGAACTTCATCCCCTCCGGGATGGCCTTTTCATCCAGCGTGATTGTCACCTTTGCGCCCTTTGGCAGCCGCTGACTTTGTATGACACCGGTAAGAGCATCAAAGTGCAGGGTGGTGCCGTCCGGCTTCTCGACGTCCACAGAGCAGTCCTCAAACTGGAGGAAGACGTCTTTGTCGTCGGGGTCGCCCGGGTCAGGCTGTTCCGGCTGGTCCGGGTCAGGCTGCACAGGATCAACGTTGTCATCGCTGCACCGCACCGTGATGCCGTCCAGATTCACATACTCTTTTTCAATGGCTTCCCACTGGGCGCGGGTCCCTTTGAAAATGATGGTCTTCAGGTTGGGGCAGTTGAAAATAAAGCAATCCGCCACCGAGTCGAAATTCATTCCGGTCACACTGGCCGGGATGGTAATGGTCTCAAGGTTTTCGCATCCATAGAACAGCGGGAGGCCGCTCATCTCTTTGAGAGTGTCCGGGAACGTGATGCTGCGGATGGCCGCATTTGCATCAAAAACAGGTCTTGTAGAGTTGCCGATCTCCGTGACGTTCCGGCCGCCCAGCGTTGCGGGCACGACCACGTCAGCCTCGCTGCCCTCGTAAGCAAGGATGCGGACATTGCCGTCCGTGGTGAACTCGTAGGTGTAATCGCCCTCGACTTTGTGAGGAGATGCGTGTTCAATGACCACTTTGGGGCATTCCGTATTGAGCGCGCCCTCCGTCACTTCCAAATCATCGTGCAGGATGACCGCGGTACTGTCTACGCTAATGGGAACACAACTTTCATCGTCCACGGCAGCAGTAATCTTACTATTAGCGCCCCGGGCTTCCATGCTGTCCGCATCAATTGCACAGTTCTGTGCTCCCAGTGTCAGGACACTGTTCGATACTTCCAGTTTGCCGCCCAGCCGGAGACCGTATTGGTAATAATAGCCCTCATCTCCAGTGTCCGTCGCCGTGATCGTGCTGTTTTCCACAATCAGATCGCCGTCTTCCGTGATCAACGCATGCATACCACCCTCGTCGTTGTACTCGTCCAGGCCGGTGATCGTAAGGGTGGAATTCTCGATGCGGGCTGTGCTGCCGACCCGGATTGCGTCGTCCACAGTGTCCAGATCCAGTTGAGAGTTGGAAATTTCCAGCGCTCCTCCCGCTTCGATGCATCTTCCTCCGCTTTTAACAGTCAGCCTCGTCTGGTTCTCGATCGTCAGAGAGCCCACGGGCAGATCAATGCCGCCCGCACCCGCTGTGATCTCCAGCACCACGCCCGAAAGGGTCAGCTTTCCGGTCTCTGCGGTAACACCAGCTGCCAGAATTCCTATAGGAGCATCATCGGAATCCCCGCCGTCCCATTCCAGAGCCGCATTGCCCTTGATGGTCAGTGCATCCTTCGTTTCGATGATGGCACCGGTCTTTTGGGTATCCGCCGCGGCAGCCTTGATGGTACCGTTCAGGGTCAGGGTCTTGCTGTCCGGGTCATACACTGCCCGGGGCGTTGTCCCCGCCGGGTCTTCCAGAATGTTCTCGCAATTCGCGCTGGTAACGGCCTTGCCGCAGACCGTAAGAGAATAATTTTTCACGTTGGGGTCGCTTCCGCCGCCAATGGTACCGTCCGTGCAGACGATGCTCACACCAACCGGCAGGGTATTGGGATCGATCGACAACGCATTCCACTGTTCCTGCGTCCCCTTAAACTCGATCTTTTTCAGGTTTGTGCACCCATATACAAAGCTCGAAGCCAGAGTTGTTATACCGGCAGGAACCGTGATGCTCTCCAGTTTCAGGCATCCAAAAAAAGCCAAAGATTCTATGCTCGTCACTTTATCCGGAATCACCACACTGGTCAGGCTGGTACAGGAATAGAATACATTCTCTCCAATGGATTTCAGCCCTGCTGGAAGCGCCACACTTTCCAAACCGGTACAGCCTATAAATGCACTGTTGCCGATCCATGTCACGCTTTCCGGCATAGAAACACTTTTCAGGCTGGTGCATTCTACAAATGCATGCATCCCAATGGCTGTCACTGGATATCCGCCCAGCGTGGCGGGGATCTCTACCGCTCCGCCAGCGCCTTTGTATTTCGTGATGGTTGCTGTGTTTTTATCCACACCATATTCAAAATCGCTCTCCGGAGCCGGTGCCGCAAACGCCGCCGCGGG
>QWCV01001443.1_pt1 | contig 22901 bp, 20 predicted proteins | sample 1972621 | NCBI WGS metagenome assembly QWCV01 (sample SAMN09866699, study PRJNA288562) | Human gut metagenome isolate pre2_stool, whole genome shotgun sequencing... | isolation source: gut | host: Homo sapiens | place: USA: California | reverse complement strand
TTCCAACAAAGCCCTGCACGGTAACGGCTGCAACCGGCGCTGCTTACAAGGGTTTTGCACCCGTTGGGCAGGCTGCTCCGGGATGATTTTCCGCACGAAGCACTGACTGCCTTGCACCAGACGGCAGCTCTCTGAACAGTGGGGATCGTGTGGTACTTTTTCCCATCTGCGCATTTGTTGATGTAAATTATACTATAAATCGGCCTTTTGTCAATCGACAATTTGTAACCTGAATCACCCCAAACATGAAGTTAATTGAACACCTCTTGCGCCATAGCACAATGCGCTGTATACTTCTGATATGCGCGCCTGCGCGTTTAATTTAAGACCAACTAGAGGACAGGAATATGAAATTGAGAGAATGGAATGCCCGGCTGCACGGGCTTGTTGTTTTCCGCAGCCTGCTGGACGACCCCGTTGTGGCAAAGCTTTTGGACCTGACCGACCGCATGGAAGCCGGTGCGCCCGGCTATGGCCCGGTGTGCGACGCTGTGGCCCAATTTGAAGCCGCACTGTTCGAGCACACCACCAACTGGGGCAGCTACCTCAGCGCCGCTGTGCTGGAAGCCGAGACCGTCTGCGTACGTCAGGCTGCATCGGGCACCCTTGCCCCTGCACTGCAGACCGCGCTGGACAGTGAACTGGCTTTTCTGCAGGCTCTGTGCGGCCTGACGCTGGACGAACTGCTGGCCGCTGCCGGTTCTGCCACAGGGCAGGCGCAGGAGCTGGCTTTCCTGCCCCGGTGGGAGACCTCCGGCATCGACCTGCCTGCCGCCTACGCCCAGCGCATGAGCGAGGTGGGAAAAAAGGGCTATGGCATGTTTGCCAAGCACCATGTGTTCACGGTGGAGAATGGCCAGCTGGTGCCGGTGAAATACCCGGACCCTCAGCGCCTTTCCGAGCTGCCCGGCTACGAGAAGGAGCGCGAAAAGGTCATTGCCAACACCAAAGCCCTGCTGGCCGGAATGCCCGCCAACAATGTGCTGCTGTACGGCGATGCAGGCACCGGCAAGTCCAGTGCGGTGAAAGCCATTGCCAATGAGTTTGCTCCTGAAGGCCTGCGGCTGGTGGAAGTGAAGAAGAACCAGCTCTACCAGATCCCGGATCTGATGGACAAACTGGCCGCGAACCCGCTCAAATTCATCCTGTTCATCGACGACCTGAGCTTTACCGCCAACGACGACAACTTTGCCGCGCTCAAGGCCATTCTGGAGGGCAGCGTGGGCGGCCGGGCCAAGAACATTGCGGTATACGCCACCTCCAACCGCCGCCACCTTATTAAAGAAACACTGACCGACCGCACCGGCGACGACATCCATGAAGCCGATACCCGGCAGGAGCTGATGAGCCTTTCCGCCCGATTCGGCCTGACGGTCACTTTCCAGCGGCCGGAGAAGGCCCGGTTTGAGAACATTCTGGCCGAACTGGCAAAGCAGCACGGCATCGACATGCCGATGGATCAGCTGCTGGTCAAAGCCGAAGCCTTTGCCATCCGCGCCGGCGGCCGCAGCCCCCGCGTGGCAAAGCAGTTTATTGAGCAGTGCGAGGCGGGCGTGCAGAAGTAATTAGTTTGTCTTTATTTTAACATCAAAGTCTCTGACAAATCTTTCACAAAATGCCGAGAAGTCGTGAATTTTTTCACCTTCTCGGCATTCTTTGTCTATTTTTTATTTATCGGTAAAAAGCCTTGCATTCTATTGAAATTCAGGCTATAATATGGCCAACATCAGCCAATTGAGCACTTCTGGAGGGCAACTATGGGCTTTTTAACGGGTAAGACCGCTATCATCACCGGCGCAGGCCGCGCCGTACTTTCCGATGGCAGCTGCGGCTCCATCGGCTATGGCATTGCCACCGCCTTTGCAAAAGAGGGCGCAAATCTGGTCATCACTGGCCGTAATGTAAAAAAACTGGAAGAGGCAAAAAACGAGCTGGAAGCCAAGTATGGCATCCGCGTTCTGCCGGTGCAGGCAGATGTGTGTGCAGGTACCGACAACGAAGCCACCGTGCAAAATGTCGTCAATCAGGCTGTAGATACCTTTGGTGGCATTCAAGTGCTGGTGAACAACGCACAGGCATCCGCTTCCGGCGTGCCGCTGGCAGAGCACACCACCGAGCAGTTTGATCTGGCCCTTTATTCCGGCCTGTACGCTGCATTTTACTATATGAAGGCCTGCTATCCCTATCTGGCCAAGTCCAAGGGCAGCGTGATCAACTTTGCATCCGGTGCAGGCTTGTTTGGCAACTTCGGCCAGTGCTCCTACGCTGCCGCCAAGGAGGGCATCCGCGGCCTGTCCCGCGTGGCCGCTACTGAGTGGGGCAAGGATGGCATCAATGTCAACGTGATCTGTCCGCTGGCCTGGACCGCCAAGCTGGAGCAGTTCCAGCAGGCATACCCGGATGCCTTCAAAGCCAACGTCAAGATGCCGCCCATGGGCCACTACGCCAACCCCGAGACCGAGATCGGCCGGGTATGCGTGCAGCTGGCCATGCCGGACTTCAAGTATCTGTCCGGCGAGACCCTCACGCTGGAGGGCGGCATGGGTCTGCGCCCGTAATTGCTCTTCTCATTTTTCCTCACACATGCAAAAGGGGCTGTGCCAGCGGCACAGCCCCTTTTGTGTTTAGGCCTGATTATTCGCGCACGGCGATGCACTCGATCTCCAGCTTTGCGCCCTTGGGAATGGCGGCCACCTGCACGCAGCTGCGGGCAGGGAACGGCTCAGCAAAGGCCTTGGCATACACGGCATTCACAGCGGCAAAATCGTTGATGTCAGCAAGGAAGATGACAGTCTTGACCACATTTGCCATGGAAAGGCCAGCCTCGGCCAGAATGGCCTTGAGGTTTGCAAGGCTCTGTGCAGCCTGCTCTTCAACCGTATCGGCCATCTTGCCGGTAGCAGGGTCTACCGGGATCTGGCCGGAAACAAACACCATATTGCCCAGATCGATCGCCTGGCTGTAAGGGCCGATGGCTGCGGGTGCGTTGGAAGTGGAAACGACTTTCATGATAAAACGTTCCTTTCTTTTTTCTTCTATTATACTCTTTCGCTCACAAGCTGGAAACCCTCTTTTGCAAGCTCTGCGCGGATCTGCTCGATCTGCTCGGCATCGCGGGTCTCAAGGGTGAGCTTGAGGAAGCAGCTGGAAATGGGCATGTTGGGATCGGAGCCATCGTGCTGCACCGACACCACATTGCTGCCGCAGCGGGACACGATCTCGGCCACCTTCTTGAGCTGGCCGGGCTTGTCCTCCAGCGCAATGGTCATGTTCGCCTTGCGGCCGCTCATGACCAGACCACGGGTGATCACGCGGTTGAGGATGTTCACATCGATGTTGCCGCCGGAGACGACGCAGGCCACCTTTTTGCCCTCGACCGGCAGCTTGTGGAACAGCACTGCAGCCACCGGCACGGCTCCGGCACCCTCGGCAACCAGCTTCTGGTTCTCCATCAGCGAGAGGATGGCGGCAGCGGTCTCATCCTCGCTCACGGTCACGATGTCGTCCACATACTGCTCACAGATCTGGTAGGTCAGCTCACCGGGAGTCTTGACCTGAATGCCGTCTGCAAAGGTAGAAACGGCTTTCAGGGTCTGGTACTTATGCTCGTGCAGGCTGCGGTACATGCTGGGTGCACCCTCGGCCTGTACGCCATAGACCTTCACCTCCGGGCGCAGACTCTTGATGGCAAAGGCCACGCCGGAGATCAGGCCGCCGCCGCCCACCGGCACAACGACCGCATCCACATCCGGCAGCTGATCCAGAATTTCCAGACCAATGGTTCCCTGCCCCGCGATGACCTGCTCATCGTCATAGGGGTGGATAAAGGTCATGCCGGTCTCTTCCTGCAGCTCCACAGCCTTGTCGTGGGCATCATCGTAGGTGCCGGGCACCAGACACACCTCTGCGCCCAGATTCTTGGTATTCTCCACCTTCATGATGGGGGCACCGTCCGGCATACAGACGATGCTCTTGATGCCGCGACGGGTAGCAGCCAGCGCCACGCCCTGTGCGTGGTTGCCGGCAGAGCAGGCGATCACGCCCTTGGCGCTCTCCTCCTCGGAAAGCTGGCTGATCTTATAGTAAGCACCGCGCACCTTAAAGCTGCCGGTGGCCTGCAGGTTTTCGGTTTTCAGGTACAGCTGGCAGTCCTTGGAGAGCTTGGGTGCCTCGATGAGGTCGGTCTTGCGGGCAACATCCTTGAGCACAAAGGCTGCATGGTAGATCTTATCCAGAGTCAGCATGGTTTTCTCCCTCTATTTTTATCGTTCCCTGCTCTGCGGCTTTTCCACCCTCAGAGCCTTTATTTCTGGCTTATTATGCATGTTTCTCAGTATAGGTTAACAAAGTTGATTTGTCAAATGAATTTCCTTCACACCTGAAACCGAAAAAGAGAACTGCCGCAGGCATACCGCCCACAGCAGTTCTCCGTGTTTTTGTGTTTTTAACGGCCGCGGCCACCGCCGCCGCCGTGGCTGCCGCCGCCGCCCATTCCACCGAAGGAGCCGCCGCCGAAGCTGCCGCCGCCGAACGAGCCGCCCCCAAAGGAGCCGCCTCCGCGGGAGCCACCGAAGGACCCGCCGCCAAAGCCGCCGCCCATGGGAGGACGGGGCGGACGCCGGTTGTTGTTCCGGGGCGGGCGGGGCCGGTCATTGCGGGGGCCGGGGCCATAGCCCGGGCCGTATCCGGGGCCGAAGCCGGGGCCCGGAGGGGGCGGCGGGCCGGGACGGTGCCGACGGGCCGAACCTGCCATGTAGCCCCATGCAAAGGGACCCCAGTTCCAGCCTGCTGCGTGGCCGATGGGTGCAATGAACACCCGGAACACGAACAGTACGATGATCAGCATCACCATCAGGGACATGAACAGGATCACGATACCCAGAACGATATCCCCAAAGGTGGTGGGGCCGTCGTCCGGCTCCGCGTAGCTGCCGTCGTCGTAGCTGCTATTGTTCAGATTTACCCCATAAACACTTGCAATGGTGTCGGCCACATTGTTGGCACAGGTGATTACTGCATCGCTGTAATCGCGGTTAACAAAATCACCTTCCATGGTCTGAGCGAGGGCACTGGCCTGACTTTCCAGCGTGGTGTTGCGGAAGCCGTCGCCGTAGGTCACGTAGTAATCGCCATCCTCGTAGATGGGCGATTCCATCACCAGCAGGATCAGCACACCGTTGTTCTCGGAAGCCGAGCCGATGCCCCAGGCGTTGAAGGCCTGTGTTGCATAATCCTCAGTGGAATAATTACCCGTATAATCTACAGTCAGTACGCCGATCTGTGCTCCGTTGCAGCTGGACTGCAGCTGGTTGTTCAGATCAACGATGGTCTGGGTAGTGCTGTCGCTCAGGATGTTGGCATCATCCACCACACATTCGTCTTTGGGCAGGTCCGGCAGGCTGGCGGCGGCAAGGGCCGCCGGGCACAGGGCCGCTGCGCCCACCACAAGGGCCAGCACCAGAGCGCTTACGCGTTTTGCAAAATTTTTCATGCGAAGGGTTCAACCTCCTTTACACCGGCAATGGCTCCCAGCACGCTGGCCGGGAAGCCGCCGGTCTCTTTCTGGTAGTCGTAAACGGCATCGTTGTATTTCAGGGTGCCGATGATGGTAGCCGCACTGTTGAACTGGCCGTACTGGCCCTGCACCGCGCCCATCTTCATGGGGTCTGCGGCCTGCTCCTGCAGCTTTGCGTAGAGCTGGTCGATCCGCGACCCCAGCACCTCGTTGGCCTGATACAGCGCATGCATCGTGCTGCCCTGATAATAGGGCAGCGAGGTGAGTGCCTGACTTTTGCCGCCGTTCTGCACGGCTTCCAGACAGGCGGTAAAATCGCTCAGCGCGCTCTGTGCGGCCTGTACCTCGGCACTGTCCGCTCCCAGCGTGCTGCTGGCGGTGGTGATGATGTTTGCCGCCGTGTTCATGCGGGTGGTCAGCTCTTCGTTGAGGTTATAGCCGTTGTCTGCCGCCACACCCACCGTGTACCATTTGCGGACTTCGTTGTACCGGCTGCGCAGCTTGGCGCTGCCAAAGCCCAAAAAGGCCGCCAGCATCACCACCACGCTCAGCGCCAGTGCAGCTGCGCGGGTGGAAAGGGCTGCGGGCAGCTTTGCTTCCAGCCCTGCCAGCTTCTGCTGCAGAGGTGTCAGCGGTACAGCCTGCTCCGGCTGCTTTTGTTCGCGGTAGCTGCCCGCGTCAAAACCGCCGGAAGTGCTGTTCTGTTTTTGCGAAAAATCTGCGTTTGCCATCTCAGCTCCGGATCTCCATCATTTTTGCTTTCAGTTCGTCCTCGATGCGGTTCAGCTCCTGCTCGGCGGCAGCGCGCTTTGCGCGGCCCTCGCTCTGGATCTTGTTCAGCTCGTCCAGCGTCTCGATCAGGCTCTTGTTGGTCTGCTGCAGGGTCTCGATGTCCACCACACCGCGCTGAGATTCCTTTGCGGTCTCGATGGTACCCATCTTCAGGGCCTCTGCGTTCTTCTTGAGCAGGTCGTTGGTCATGTCGGTCACGGCACGCTCGGCCTGCATGGCCTGCTGGCTGTGGGCCAGACCCAGTGCCAGCACCATCTGATTCTTCCACAGGGGGATGGTGTTGACGATGGTGGACTGGATCTTTTCCGCCATCATGGTATTGTTGTTCTGCAAAAGGCGGATCTGCGGCCCCATCTGCAGGCTGATGTTGCGGGTCAGCTCCAGATCATAGAGCTTCTTCTCAAAGCGTTCGCACTGGTCGGCCAGATCACGAGCCGCCTGTGCATCCTCCGGCAGGCCGAAAACCTTGGCCTTATCCATGGCCTGCTGCAGCTCGTTTGCGCGCACATCGGCCAGCTTCTTTTTGCCGGCAAGGATATACATGCTCAGCTCCTTGAAGTAGGCCATGTTCAGATCATACATCTTATCCAGCATGGCGATGTCCTTGAGCAGCTGCACCTGATGGCCCTCCAGCATGGACTGGATCTTTTCCACGTTGGTCTCGGCCTTGTTGTACTTCATCTTCATGGCATCCAGCTGGTCGCCCTTCTTCTTGAAGAAGCCGAGGATGCCCTTTTTTTCTTCCTCGCCTGCATCAAAGCTCTTCAGCTCACCGATCAGGCTGGTGATCATATCGCCCACTTCGCCCAGATCCTTGGTGGACACCTTGGAGAGCGCAGCCTCGGAGAAATCGCCGATCTTCTTCTGACAGGCGGAGCCGTACTGCAGCACCTGCTGGCTGTTGGTAATATCGATCTTTTCAGCAAACTGATCCACCATGGCCTGTTCTTCCGGGGTCAGGTTCACCTGCGGCTGCTCCGGTGCGGCGGCTTCCTGCTGGGCGGGTGCTGCCTTTTCCTCTTCTGCCGGGGTGGGGTCCAACGTCAGGGTGGGTACTGCGGGTGCATCGAGGTCAAAGTTGAATGTATTATCAGCCATAAGAGATTCCTTCCTTTCCAAATACCGTTTACCTTTTTTCTTAGCTCAGGCCCTGCCCTTTGAGCATGTTCTGCAGCACCGTGATATCTGCAGAAAGGTCCATGCTCTCGGCGGCGTACAGGGCATCCAGCTGGTTTTCAAACGCCGTGGCAATGGAAGCAGCATTGTGCTCCACCTCGGTACGGATGGCTGCGGCATTCTCGCCGCGCACGCCCTGCTTTGCCAGCTTTGCATACTGCTGCAGAACGTTCACCGCATCCGGCAGGTAATAGTTTGCGAACCTGCGCACCTGCTTTGCCTTTTCCGGGTTTGCTTCCACCGCTTCCACAATGGAGCGGCCCGCCTTTTCCATGCGGGTCATGGCGGCAGAGAGCTGCGGGTCCGGCAGCTGCTCGTTGAGGGTGTGCAGGGTATCCAGTTTCTGCTGAATGTCAGTCAGCATCGCGTCCACATCCTCCACACCGGTGTGGAAAGGCACTTCGTGCTCCACCACCCGGGGCGGGCAGACCTTCTGTGCCGCACCAAAGGCCACAAATGCACCGCCCAGCGCCGCCAGAAGCGCCCACAGCTTATACACCGGCAGTACCGCGCACAATACCAAAAAGACCAGTGCCATTGCATAAAATGGCAGAACGCTGGGCTTTCTGGTGCGGATGATCTTGCTCATGTTTCTTCTCCTTGTCCGGGGCATTGCCCCTTATGTCATCCATAATACCGCACCCCGCGAAAAACGCAAGGCTTTCACGGATAATTTACAACCTGGCCATCATTTGTTGATCCACGGCAAGAGAGCCGCGCCCCAGATTCCGCGCAGCTTTTCCGGGCGGCAGGCAGCGTTTGCCGGGCTGGTGCTGGGCAACTTTACCGCTGCAATGCCGGACACCGGCTGCAGATACTTTGTATAGATCCGGTATGCGGTGGCTCCGTTGCAGAATACTGCTTCGATGGGTGCCTTTGCCAGCAGAGCGGCAATATCATTCGGCACTGCATCCTTGATGGAAGCATCCGCTGCGCCGGTGATGGTGCAGCGTTCCAGCGTGTCCCAGAGGGCCAGCCCATGGCGCAGGATGATCTGCTTTTTGGCTTCAATGTCCTCACGGGCAGGCACCGGCTCACCGGTCAGCGCGGCCAGCACGGGCCAGAAGCGGTTCTGCGGGTGGCCGTAGTAAAAGGCCATCTCCCGGCTTTTGGGGCTGGGCCATGTGCCAAGGATCAGCGCCCGGCTGTGTTCGTTATACACCGGTTCAAAGCTCATTGTCCGCCTGCACTTTCAATTTTATCCCAAGGCGAGCCAAGGTCGCGGCCGGACGGCTCTGCTGCGGGGCCGTCGAACCACAGCTCATCGATCAGGTCGGCAAGGCCGTCCTCCCGCACATCGCCAATGATGCGGTCGGCGGCAGCCTTTGCGTCCGGCGTGCCGTTTGCCATGCAGCAGCCAAGGCCCGCTGCCTTCAGCATGGCCACATCGTTGGCAGAATCGCCTGCCGCCACGGCATCGGCCAGTGTCAGGCCCATCTTTTCGCACAGGTCGGCAAGGCCAACGCCTTTGTCCATTCCACCGCGCACGATGTCGTAGTAGCACAGGCCGTCGGCATTCTGCGCGCCCACCTGCATCCAGTGCAGGCCCAGATGGCCGTACTTTGCCGCAAAATCTGCCACGTGCTCCGGCGGCACTGCCGCAAAGGCCGCGTGGGGCATGTCGATCAGGTGGCGGTCCTGATCTTCGCCGTCCACACAGTCCAGCCCGATGCTGTTCATCTGCTGATAGCCCCTGTGCAGATATTCATACTCGCAGTAGGCGTAGCAGGCATCCCTGAAATTGAACTGCAGCGGATAGTTATAATCCTCGCAGAAATCCACCAGCGCATACATTTCCTCGGCAGTGAGCGGGTGCTCTGCCACGATGCGGCCCTCGCGGTCCACCACGCAGGCACCGTTGCAGGTGATGGCATAATCGAACCGGATGCCGCCCAGCTGGCCTTTGAGGTTGACGCACGGATACGCACGTCCGGTGCTGAGCACAAATCTGCCGCCTGCGGCCTGCAGCTTCTTTACCGCCTTGACCACCTTCTGACGCGGCTTGCCCTCGCCAAAGGGCACCAGTGTGTTGTCGTAATCGCTTGCCAGAATCTTATATTGCATTCTATTCTCCCCTATGGAACTGAGTTTTGTACCAGTATACCATACTTTTTTAAAATTGGGGTGCATTTGGGCATAAAAATAAGGCTACTGCACAGAATTCCATGCAATAGCCTTATTTTGTTTCACGATGCCGTTTTCTTTGCAGCTTCTTCTCGTGATCACGCAAACACGGCCACGACCACCTGCATTGCCACGCCGAGGAATGCGCCTGCACCCCATGTCAGGCCGGTGATGAACAGGTTCTGCTTCCACGAAGGATTGGTGCGCCACAGCACCGCAAGGCCCACGCCTGCACCGGTGCAAAGGCCCGCTACCAGACTGGAAAAGCGCAGGGCACCCTCCACATACAGCTGGGTCAGCAGCACGCTGGCGGCGCAGTTGGGGATCAGGCCCACCAGCGCAGCCACTACCGGCTGGAAGAAGCCCATGCTGCCCAGAAGGTCTGCAAACACATCTTCGCCCACGCCTTCCACGATCAGGCCGAACACCAGACTGAACGCAAAAATGAACACAAAAATCTCCAGCGTGTGGCGCAGGGCCGCTTTCCAGATGGGGGCGGGCTTACCTTCTTCGTCGCTGTGCTCCTCGTGACAGTCCACCTCGTCGGCATGGCCGGTGTAGCCGCCGCACAGCGATTTGGGCAGCACGCCGCGCAGCACAAAATCCAGCACAAAGCCCACCACAATGGCGTATACCACCTTGATGACCATGAGCACAGCCAGCTTATTCCAGTAGGCCGGCATGGATACCAGCAGCGGGATGGCTTCGTCGCTGGTGGCAAGGTAGACGGCCATCAGGGTGCCCAGTGTGATGACGCGGGAGGAGTAGAAGTTGGACGCAATGGCCGAAAAGCCACACTGCGGCACACAGCCCAGCACCGCGCCCGGAATCGCGCCCCAGCGCCCGCCGCCTGCCAGCAGTGCTTCAATGCGCTCACCGTGGCGGGTCTCGATATACTCGATCAGAAGATAAGCCAAAAACAGGAAGGGCAGCATCTTGGCGGTATCCACCAGAGATTCGCCCAGAACATCCAGAAACAGTTCCATATACGCTCCTAAAAACGACCGTTCGTCGCTTCATTTTAGTAAATTGCAAATTGGTTGCATTTTTGAACAGGGATGATTATACACGATATTCTCTCCAATTGCAATACCAAAATGCAAATTGATTGCAAATTTATGTTATGGAACGCTGCATCGCAAAAAATACGATTTCAAATGGTCTCCGCTGATGCTCTGACCATTTTCAGCGGAATTATTATTTTATTTCGCAATTCTGGAAAATCTGCGGATTTTCCAGAATTGCCTTTTCACGGGAGGAGTCATAACCGAAAGCGGAAGCTGCCGCGCTGGTTTCCTGTGGAAACATTCGCGCGGCGGAGTTAACGTTCTGCTTGTTTTCAGCGGGCTGAACCCTCTCAGGAACTGGCACGCCGCAGGCGTGACCGAGAGGGTTCTGCCCGCAAGCACAAGCCTTTCCTCCACGACCCCCGCCCATGAAAATGGGGTCCAGAAACACCCGCAGGCGTTTCTGGACCCCAAAATCAAAAATATAATTTCCTTAGCTTATGCGCAAAGCAACGCGGAGCGCATTCAAAATCGTCCCACACAGCAGGAGTCTGCCTTTTGTTTTACCCCTTCATTGGCACAAAGCCCACAAGGTCTTTTACCACCTCGCCGCCGATGATCAGGCCGGCCACCGAGGGTACAAAGGCATTGGAGCCCGGCACCGAACGGCGCTGGGTGCACTTGCGCTGGGTGCCCGGAGGGCAGATGCAGTGATACTTGCAGCTGATGTCGTCATCCTCGATGGGGGTCATGGCAGGCTCCTTGGAGTAGACCACCTTCAGGTGCTTGATCCTGCGCTTGCGGCACTCGGTGCGCATCACCTTGGCCAGCGGGCAGACCGAGGTCTTGTAGATATCGGTCACTTCAAAGCGGGTCGGGTCCATCTTGTTGCCTGCGCCCATGGAGCAGATGATGGGGGTGCCTGCCTCCTTGCACTTCATCACCAGCGCCAGCTTGCCGGTGACGGTGTCAATGGCATCCACCACATAGTCGTACTGGGTAAAGTCGAACTGGTCCTGTGTTTCCGGGCCAAAGAAGCACCGGTGGGTGGTCACCCTGATGTCCGGGTCAATGTCGTGGATGCGCTGTGCAGCCACATCTACCTTATATTGCCCTACCGTGCTGCGGGTGGCAATGATCTGGCGGTTGAGGTTGGTCAGGCAGACCTTATCATCATCGATCAGATCCAGTGCCCCCACGCCGCTGCGCGCCAGCGCTTCCACCGTGTAGCCGCCCACGCCGCCGATGCCGAACACCGCCACGCGGGAATTGTGCAGTTTTTCCATAGCTTCCGCGCCCAGCAGCAACTGCGTGCGGGAATACTGATTTTGCATTTTGTTCTCCTTGTTACTTTTCCACTCTCGTAATGGTGCCGCCGCCCAGCACGGTGTCGCCCTGATACAGCACCACGGCCTGACCGGGCGTAGGGGCGCGCTGAGGCTGGTCAAATTCCAGCCGGAAGCCGCACTCCGCCGGGTAGACGGTGGCGGCCTGCTCCACCTGATGGTACCGGGTGCGGGCTGTGACCCGCAGCGGCCCGGTCAGCTCCGGAATGGCGATCCAGTTCGCCTCGTCCGCATACACGATGCGGTCGAACAGCATTTCCTCCGGCCCTACCGTGACGGTGTTTGCCTGCATGTCCTTGCCGCAGACGTACACAGGTGCCCCCATGGCAAGGCCCAGCCCCTTGCGCTGGCCGATGGTGTACCGCACCGCGCCGTTGTGGGTGCCCACCACCCTGCCGCTCTCGTCCAGAAAATCACCTGCCGGGTAGTGTTTGCCGGTGAAGTCCTCCATAAAGCGGGCATAGTCGCCATCCGGCACGAAACAGATGTCCTGACTGTCGTGCTTGCGGGCATTGACAAATTTGTGCTGCTCCGCGATCTCGCGCACCTCAGTCTTGTGCAGGCCGCCCAGCGGCAGACGGATATGCGCCAGCTGCTCCTGAGTGAGGTTGTAGAGCACGTAGCTCTGGTCCTTGCCCTCGTCCAGCCCCTTTTTGAGCAGGAAACGGCCGGTGGCCTTGTCCTGCTCCACCCGGGCATAGTGGCCCGTGACCACATACTCCATGCCGTGTGCCCGGGCCCAGTCCAGCAGATGGCGGAACTTCATATATTTATTGCAGTCGATGCAGGGGTTCGGCGTGCCGCCCGCCTCATACACGCGGACGAATTTTTCAATGATCTGTTCCCGGAAGTCGGCCGTGAAATCCAGCACCTCGTACGGGATATCCATGGCATACGCCACCTCTGCCGCGTCCTCGATGTCCTTTTCCGAGCAGCAGGTGTGAAAGCCGGACTGTCCCAGCGTTTCGTTGCGGGTGAGCCGCATGGTGATGCCGGTGCAGTCATAGCCTGCCTGCTGCATGAGCCATGCCGCCACCGAGCTGTCCACGCCGCCGCTCATGGCAATGAGGGCACGCGGCTTTGAATCAGGGGTCTGTGTGGTCATAAGTTCTCCTTTGGTGCATTCAACACACTAAAACAGTAGTATAATAGTAACTCTGAAAAAAGAGCTTGTCAAGACGCAGCGAGCTGCTGCACTGCGGCCAGCAGGGCTTGCCGCTCGTTGGGATATTCTTCCCGGATCACACCGTCCAGCAGCGCTTCCAGCACTTTGCGGATGTCCGGCCCCGCCGGGATGCCTGCCGCCATCAGGTCGCGGCCATTCACAGCCAGCTGGCTGACGCGGCAGCACACGCCGTCCGCATCCAATCGTTCGGCCAATTCGGAAAGTGCAGCAAAATCAGCCGCGTGTTCCGGCTGCAGGGCTGTGCCCAGTGCTGCCAAACGCTGCACGGTACACAAGTTATATTTGCCCAGTAGTCGGCGGGCGTAGATGGTAAAGCCGGGTGTGACGGTAGTTTCTCTGAGGACCGTCCGCTGGGGTGGGACCCTGTTGCCGAAGGCAATAGGGCGGGCGATGGAATGGCATGCAACGGCAACGACTGCCGCCTGCGGCGGAAACAAGGAGTTGCTGTTGGAGCAGCGGCCAGCAGGATGCGAGTGCTGCTCAAAGCACGAAGCATCCGCTGGGTGCCGCAACCCGTACTCGTGTCCGAAGAGAAAGCTGCCGTCACACCCTCTGGCTTCCCGCACCAACACCGCCGTCTCTTCGATCCGGTTGTTGGAGCAGCGCAGGCGCCTGAGGGTGCGGCGGGTGCCGTCCTCGCCAAGGCTCAGCAGCAGCGCCGCCAGCCGGATGGGCAGGTTTTCTGCACCCGCCGGGCAGGCATCCACCACCGGCTTTGCCGCCGCCAGTGCCTCCGATGAAAGCTCCGGCAGAATAACAAACAGTATTTTTTTGTCAAGATATGCCGCAGGGGTGGGTGCGCTCAGCAGTTTTGCAAGCTCTTCCTCGATGCGCTCCACCGATACGCAGTCCAGATGGGCACACAGCTCCTGTGCCGCCTGCGCCGTGGGCGGGTCGATGGCAAAGCCAAACCGGGCTGCGAAGCGGTACAGCCGCAGGATGCGCAGCGCGTCCTCGGTGAACCGCTGGCGGGGCACACCCACCGCCCGTACGATGCCGCTTTGCAGATCGGCCTGCCCGCCAAAGGGGTCCACAAGGCCCTCTTTTTCATTGTAGGCCATGGCGTTGATGGTAAAATCCCGCCGGGCCAGGTCCTCCCGCACATCCGGCACAAAGTGCACCTCGTCCGGGTGGCGGCCATCTGTGTAGGTGCCTTCTGTACGGAAGGTGGTGATCTCGTAAAGGGCACCGCTCTGCTTCACCGTTACCGTGCCGTGCTGCAGGCCGGTGGGGATGCACCGCTGCGCGCCGAACAGCTCCATCACCTGCTGCGGCAGAGCACTGGTGCACAGGTCCCAGTCGTGCGGTGTAAGGCCCAGCAGACTGTCCCGCACGCAGCCGCCCACCACGTAGGCTGCATAGCCCGCCCTGTGCAGGGTGTCCAGCAGCTCTGCCGCACCCTCGTCCATCCGGATGGTCATGGCTGTGCCTCCTCGTACTGCAGGGTGATGCTTTTGCCGTCAAAGCCGCACTCCGCCGCCGGGAAGATGCTCTGTGCCTGCGCGGCATACTCCTCCGGGTCGGTGATCATGGGGGAATAATGGGTCAGCCAAAGCCGCTTTGCCCTCGCCTGCGCGGCAAGGGATGCGCTCTGCTCAAAGGTGCTGTGCCCCCACTGACGGGCCTGGTCTTCCTGCTCCGGAAGGGCATAGGTGGCATCGCATATCAGCAGGTCTGCGTCATGCGCCGCCTGCAAATAATACGGGCAGGGGGCCGTATCGCCGGAAAATACCACGCTCAACCCCTTGCGCGGTGCGCCCAGCACCTGCGCAGGCTGCACCGTTCTGCCCTCCACGGCAACGCTCTGCCCTTTCTGCAGCAACTTCCATTGCTGCACCGGCACCCCCAGCGCCCGGGCCTGCTCCGGCGAAAATTTGCCTGCACGGGGCAGCTCCAGCCGGTAGCCAAAGCTTTTTACCCGGTGCTTTGTGGCAAACGGCACCAGCCGCGCACCGGCAGGCCAGCCCTCGCTCAGCGCATCCAGCGCCAGCGGCTGGCCCGGCATAAGCACCTGCGGCTTCACCGGATAGGGCAGCGGGCCGGTCAGTGCCCGCACCGCCGCCCAGATATCCGGCAGGCCCTCCGGACCCAGCAGCGCAAGCGGCCTTGTGCGGTCCTGCGCCCCCAGAGTCTGCAAAAGGCCCGGCAGACCAAAGATGTGGTCGCCATGGTAGTGGGTCAGGCAGATGGCATCTGCCCGCATCAGGTTCACGCCCGCACGGCGCGCTGCCGCCTGCGTGCCCTCGCCGCAGTCCCACAGCAGGCCGTGGCCGCCGCAGGCAGCAAACGCCGCCGAGAGTGCCCGGTCCGGCAGTGGCATGGTAGCCGCAGTGCCCAGCAGTGTAATGGTCAGCATAAAATCGTTCTCCCTACACAGTAGATTTCGATATTTTATTGTACCACAGCCCAGCACGTTGCACAATCACTGCTGGCCGCGCATAGCATGGGCCAGCACAGCAAAAAGGGGGCAGCGGGATGAGACGCAAAAAAGGGGATCCTTTTTCCGGCAGGCCGCACAGCGGCCTTGGATGGGTGCTTCTGCTCGCCGCACTGGCCCTGTTTCTGCTGGCCGGTGCGCCCGGCTGCATGGCCCAGCGGATGGCGTGGTCTGCCCGGGGAACGATGATCTTTCTGCCCAGCGGGTTTTGAAAAAATGGGAGCATCCTGCTGCACAGAACGCTCCCATTTTTCTTTTTATTTTCCATCCGAATAGGGCAGCTGGCCGGTCAGGGTCAGCGTTTCGGCAAGCTCGTCCTCCGAGCGGAACCGCCACGCCGCCGCTCCCACGGCCACATAGCAGGCATCGGCACGACCCTCCGGTGTAACGGCAAGGATCATCGTTTCACCGTCACCCACCGCCGTTACCATGCCATCCGCACTCACAGTTGCCACGCCCGGATTGCTGCTGATCCATGTCATCGTTCCGTTTTTGGTGCCTGCAGCCTGCGCGGTCAGCTTCTGACTGGCTCCCACTGCCTGCAGCAGCATGGCGTTTTTGCTCATCTGCACCCGTCCGATCTCCGATGTGACCGTTACCGTGCAGCGCAGCACCTGCCCGGCTGTGGTCAGTGCGCTGATGACGGCCTTGCCGGACCCCTGCGCCTTTACGCTACCGTTTGTGCTTACCGATGCCACCGCCGGGTTGCTGCTGACCCACTGCCGCACATAGGTAAACCCGCCTTTGTTCTGTTCCAGCTTCAGCTGTTTCGTCGGGGCAGGCTCCTGCTCTGTAATGGTAAGCATCAGATCGCTGGTGTTCAGCACCAGGCGGCTGGCTGTGCTTTTGCGCACCGTGATGGTACAGGTGGTCTTTTCGCCGCGCTCATTGCGGGCCGTGACGGCCGCAGTGCCCTCGGCATGGCCGGTCACCTTGCCAGTGCCGTCCACCGATGCCACTGCCGGATCACTGGAAGTCCAGATCAGAAAGAAGTAGTCGTTGGGTGCCTGCACATTCAGGTAGGCCACCGGGGCCGGGTCTCCTTCGGTGATATCCAGCGTCAGTTCGGCAGTGTCCAATGTCATGCCGCTGTCCGGCAGCGGCTGCTCCTGCGCAGCATAGGCCGACAAGGCCCCGGCTGCAAACAGTTCTGCGCACAGCACCACTGCACAAACACACGCTTTGAACCCCTGCTTCATGGGCTTTGCCCTCCCCGCCTGCTTTGCTGCAAGATCCTTTAAATATTCCTGTCTCCGTATTATTTTACACGCAGTGCAAAACCGGGTCAAGTTTTTTGCCCATTCTGCCGGGCAGCTGAGCCTTATTTTGTGGAGAATAATAAAATCCGCTTTTCAATTTTGTACAAAACGCCGCCGCACCCGGCAAACCGGATGCGGCGGCGCTGTTCTGCTTTTGAATTTTCAGCTTAGTAGTTGATCTTTTTCAGCTCAAAGTAGCTCTGCGGATGTGCGCACACCGGGCACTTGAGCGGTGCGGACTTGCCGATATAGGTGTAGCCGCAGTTCCGGCACTGCCATACCTGCTGCTCCTCGCGGGCAAAGACCTTGTTGTTTTTCAGGTTTTCGGCCAGCGCACGGTAGCGCTCCTCGTGCTCCTTCTCGATCTGTGCCACCATGGTGAACAGTGCTGCGATCTGAGGGAAGCCCTCTTCTTTGGCCTCCTTAGCCATGCGGGGGTACATCTCGGTCCACTCGTCGTGCTCACCGCCTGCTGCCATGTCCAGACAAGTCAGGGTATCGGGGATCGCGCCGCCGCACAGCAGCTTGAACCAGATCTTTGCGTGCTCCTTCTCATTGCCGGCGGTCTCCTCAAAGATCGCGGCCAGCTGCTCGTAGCCTTCTTTTTTTGCCATGCTGGCAAAGAAGGTGTACTTGTTGCGTGCCTGGCTCTCGCCTGCAAACGCTTCCATCAGATTTTTCTCGGTTTTGGTACCCTTCAGTTCCATGATGCTCTCCTTTCAAAAACGGATCTTCTGTCAGGATCGACCGATCCCGGCTCTATCATTCAGCCCGGCGGTAATTTTTTCGCCTGCGGCTCAGGTTCTGAACAGAGTATACCATATTTTTTGATGGAAATCAAGAACGATTCCTATTTATTCTGAGAATATTTCTCAGTTATGCTGCTTCAGTGCACACACAGCAATGCTCAGGGCGCTCCACGCTGCCTGGTACATCAGCACCGTTGCCACCGAAAGCTCCCAGATGCTGCCTGCACTGGTGAGCAGCGCTGCAATGATAATGGAGAACAGCACCGAGACCATCTGTACCGTGGTGGCGCTGCTCTCGGCGTTCTGGGCCTGATCCGCAGCCTGCAGACCGCCGGTCAGGCTGGCAAACGCCTTGAGATGGATCATGCAGCAGGTATCCTCCGGGTCTTTCGGTGCGGCCTTGATGGCGTTGCACTGCTCCTGATCCAGCACGGTGATCATGCCTTCCGGCAGGCGGTATGCTTCGGTAATGTGGTGTGCAGTCAGACTGGGGTCCTGGCATGTGACCAGCAGGCGGATGTTCTCCTTTTGCAGCACGGCAAGGCCGCGGGCCACATTGCGCCCGCCCACATATTTCAGCACGAACATAGCGTGCAGGTTGCCGGACACAGCCAGATACAAAATTTGCAGCTCGCCGTTCTTCGAGTGCTGCATCTCGTATTCCTCGTCCGGCAGCGGCACGCCCTCCTGCTCCAGATAGCGGCGGGTACCAATGAGGATGCGGTTGTTATCGCACCAGGCGGAAAAGCCCAGCCCATGGTGCTGCTCCAGATCCTTGACCGGGAACAGGATGTCTGTGCGTTCCTCAACGATCTGGCGGAACAGCCCCTTCAGGGTGCCGTGGCTCCCGTTCAGCACGCTGGCCGCGTACAGGATGGCGCGGTCGATGCGGCCGCCCTTGAAGATGCGGATATCCTCCAGCTGTGCGCTGTCGGCGGTGAACAGGTCGTCTGCATCGATCTGCAGCGTATCAATGCCGCCCAGCTGCTCAATGGCCTGCCAACCGGGCACGACTGCGCCCACAGCCGCAGCCGCACGCTGCAGCCGTAGCGAGGCAACGCCCGCGATCAGGGTAGAAGAAAGCGGTGCGCCCATGCACAGCACAGCGGCCATGGCAGCCGCCGCTTTGTTCCAGCCGGCACCTGCCAGCAGGAACAGCACACCGCTGAGCAGGGCAACGCCCAGCAGGATGTACGAAACTTTGCGTGCACGGCGCTCGCTTGCGCGTTCACTCAAGCTCTGCTCCACAAAGCCGTCAGCTTCCTTCATCATCGGGCGGCTCAGCAGCACCCAGGGGTCCTTCTGTTCCAGATCCCGTGCAAGGGCACGCAGTAGGTCTTTGTCCTTGGCGCGGTAGGCGCCCTCGAACTCCACACCATTGGTCACCAGCTCATAGCCGCCCTTGACAGCAGCCAGCATCACCCGGCTGCCCAGCAGCGCAAGGAACAGCCCCAGCGCGGCCATGCCGCTGAGCAGCGAGATGCCGGTGGTGCCGCGGTAAACATTTGCGTTCAGCATGGCTGTAACCGCCTGCACCAGCGCTGCTACTGCGGCCAGCGCCGGCATCGTCTCGGAAGAAGACCGTCCGCGCAGGCCGTTCAGGCCGTCGCGCAGCACCGGGAAGCCCACGCACAGGCTTGCTGCCAGCAGCAGCAGGTTTGCACCATAGAATGCCGCCGGGGCAGCATCCGGGTCCAGCGCCGCCATGGCGGGCAGCAGCCCATCCGATACCAAACCAAAATGCAGCAGCACCACAGCCAGAATGCCGCCCAGCACGCAGCGCAGCGTCAGCTCTGCACTCATACGGTGCAGTTTATCCGCCGTAGCCTCCGGCTCGGGCAGCTCCGTTTCGGCATGTTCCTCCGGAGACACCGCGTCCTCCGCCTCAGCTTTCAGTTCCGGCTGTGGCGCAGCGGGTGCCTTCTCCGGTGCCTGCTGCGGCTCTTCGCCGTCCAGCGGCAGCAGCGGCAGGCTCATGGTGTCCTCTTTTGCGGCAGGCTCCTCTGCCGGGGCCAAAGGTGCCTGCGGTGCGTCCTCGCTCTGCACCTTGCCAAAGAAATCGACCACCGGCTGCTCCGTTTTTTCCGGCTGCGGCACAGGTTCCGGCTGCAGCTCCGGTGCCGTCTCTTTTACCGCTGCAAACACAGCCGCGGGCAGCGGTGCACCGGACGGTTTCTTTTTGCCTTCAGCCGGTTCAGTTTCTGCTGCCGGGGCTGCTTCGGCTCTCGGTGCAGGCTTTTCCGGCTTCTGGTCGCTCAGGCCGTTGATCATCGCCTTGAGCTGTGCCATCTCCTGCTGCTCCTGCTCTTCCTGCGGCAGCAGCACCTCCGGCGCATTCTTGGGGTGCCGGAGAGGCTTTGCCGTGCTGTGCTGCTCTGCGGGTCTTGCCGCCGGGACAGCGCTCTGCCGGGGTGTTTCCGGCTTCACTGCCGCCGGGGGTTCCGCCGTTTGCGGTGCAGATTTTTCCTCCGGCTTTTTGGCGGGTGCTTCCGGCTGTGCATCCTCTGCTTCCTTCTCCAGAAAAGGCCACGGGGCCAGTTCCTGTTCCGGGTCTGCCTCCGGCTTCAGCATCAGTTCCAGATCCGCTTCCGGTTCCGGCTGCGCATCCTCACCCAGCCGCACCTCACCGGTGGGCATTTCCTGCGGCTGCTCTGCTGCAGCTTCGTCAGTCTCCTGCTTTTCCTTACCACGGCCAAACAGGCCAAACCGTTTCTGCGGCTTTTCCTCCGGCTGGTTTTCGTCTCTCCGGGTCATCTCCTCCGGGATATCCACCGCCGTGGTGCTGAAAAAGGAGCGGAACTTTTCATCCGGGGTCATTTCCCGGCCATTATTTTTATCTTTCGGCATTCTTGTCCCTCCTGTAATTCAAATTGAGGTTCCGGCCCGAATGCCGGATCATGCCTGCTGTGCTGCGCGCTGGGACTGGATCTCGTACAGAATAATGCCCGCAGCCACCGACACGTTGTAGCTGTCCACACCGGTGCCCGGTGCTGCCATATCCAGCCGCACCACGCCGTCGCACAGCTTTTTCACCAGCTGCGAAACACCGCTGCCCTCGCTGCCCAGCACCAGTGCAATGGGGCCGGTCAGGTTGTTCCTGCGCAGAGACACGCCGTCCATATCGGCGCAGTAGACGAACACACCCTGCTCCTTCAGGCGGCGGATGGTCTCGCCGATGTTGGCCACACGAGCCACCGGCAGGCGTTCTGCGGCACCTGCGCTGGACTTGATGACGGTAGGCGTGACCGATGCGCCGCCGCGCTTTGGGATCACGATGCCATGCGCACCGCACAGCAGAGCACTGCGCATCACGGCACCCAGATTGTGCGGGTCTTCAATGCCATCGCTCAGCACCAGAAAAGGTGCCTCGCCCTTGTCCTTGGCTGCTGCCATCAGGTCGTCTACCGTCACGTATTCGATCTCGCTGGCAAATGCCGCCACACCCTGATGGCTCTCGGTGCCGGTCATCAGGCGCAGCTTGTTGGGGTGCACCCGCTTCACCGTGGCACCCGCATCCTTTGCCAATGCGGTATAGTAAGCCGCCACGGCCGGAGCCATGCCCTCAGCAATGAGCACGGTGTCCACGCCGGAACCGCTTTTCAGCAGTTCGGTCACCGGATTTTTGCCATAAACAAGGCTCTCGTTCTTCTGCAGCGGCTCTTCCGGGCTGCGGCGCGGACGGCGCGGCTGGTTCTTTTCTTCCATGATGATTTTCTCCTTCCGTTGTATCACCGGAAGGTGCTGTGCACACCCTCCAAAAGGCGCGCCGCACTCTGGGCCGCGCACCGGTATAGTCTGAAGATGATAACTCATCTTGAAGTATAGCATAAGCCGAACTTGTTTGCCAGCAAATTACCGTTTTTTATCCGCGTCCAGCAAAAGTTTTTCTGTTCGTGGTGCCGGAGACCGTTTCCGCTTTTTTGCAGAAATGTTCTGCCGCCCTGCATCAGCTTTACCCGGCTGCTGGGTAGATATCCCTCTGTTTTGCCGGAGAAAAAAGTTTTCCACAAAAACGCGGTATACAATCCGTAGAAGAGCGATTATTTTTCCACATGTTGAAAACCCTGTGGAGAAAGTTCAAAAGTCCAGCTTTAAAGCCTGTTTTGCCTGTGGAATTCCACACTTTCCACAAGGTTTTCCACTTTTTGGTTCGACCTTTTTTGATTTCCTGCGTACAATTTGTAGAATACAAGTCGGAAATATGACAATTTTTTGAACTGCATCCTGTCCGCTTTTGCCAAATTGCCCAATATCATTTTGACGAATGTGGATCTGTGTTGAAAATCCGTCCTTCATCAAGCTTTCTGTCTTTCGGCCGCTTATTGCACATTATATGGAAATTTGTTGCATTCTATCGAATATACGCGCTTCTGGCAGTAACCCCCTGCACCCTGCCAGAAACAGAATCCCCGCATTGTTACAGGAAAAACACCGGTTTGGATTGATTTTGGCCGCTGTTTGGGGTATACTAATTCTGTAGGTTCGTTAAACCGTGCACAAAGCGGATATGAAACGAGCAAGACCCCAATGATTTTGTGGAGGTAATGAATAATGTTGGTAAATGCAACCGAAATGCTGATCAAAGCACGTGATGGCCACTACGGTGTGCCTCAGTTCAACATCAACAATCTGGAGTGGACCAAGTCCGTTCTGACCGCCTGCGAGGAAATGAAGAGCCCTGTGATTCTGGGTGTTTCCGAGGGTGCCGGCAAGTACATGACCGGTTTCAAGACCGTCGCTGCCATGGTCAGCGCAATGGTCGATTCCATGGGCATCACCGTTCCTGTTGCCCTGCATCTGGATCACGGCACCTATGAGGGCTGCAAGGCCTGCATCGAGGCCGGCTTCTCTTCCATCATGTTCGATGGCAGCCACTACTCCATCGAGGAGAATGTGGAAAAGACCAAGGAGCTGGTTGCTCTGGCACACGCTAAGGGCCTGAGCATCGAGGCCGAGGTCGGTTCCATCGGCGGTGTCGAGGACGGCGTTGTGGGTGCCGGCGAGATCGCAGACCCCGAGGAGTGCGCAAAGATCACCGCTCTGGGCATTGACTTCCTGGCTGCCGGCATCGGCAACATCCACGGTGTCTACCCGGCAAACTGGAAGGGTCTGGACTTCGAGGCTCTGGACCGCATCCACAAGGCCACCAATAACATCCCTCTGGTCCTGCACGGCGGCACCGGCATCCCCGACGAGATGATCGCAAAGGCAATCAGCCTGGGCGTTTCCAAGATCAACATCAACACCGAGTGCCAGCTGGTGTTTGCTGAGGCCACCCGCAAGTACATCGAAGAGGGCAAGGATCAGCAG
>QWCV01001439.1_pt1 | contig 22958 bp, 17 predicted proteins | sample 1972621 | NCBI WGS metagenome assembly QWCV01 (sample SAMN09866699, study PRJNA288562) | Human gut metagenome isolate pre2_stool, whole genome shotgun sequencing... | isolation source: gut | host: Homo sapiens | place: USA: California | reverse complement strand
TATTTCTTCCAGCCCGCGGCGCTGCTTCTGTTGGCCCGCCGTCTGAAGCGGCGGCCGGAGGGGGCTTGAGACCATGGAACTGTCGCAGATTCCTGCTGCCCTGCAATCCCGTCTGCGGCTGTCGGTGATTGCGGCGCTGCTGTCTGGGCCCAAAAAGTTCCGGACCCTCCAGGACCTTACCGGGGCCACCGCCGGTAACCTGGGCAAACAGCTGGAACAGCTGGAGGAAGAGGGATACCTGGACAGCAAAAAGGAGTTCGTGGGCCGCCGGCCCAATACCACCTATCGTCTGCTCCCCTATGGGCGGGAGCAATTTACCCAGTATGTGGCCCTGCTGGAATCTCTTTTGGCCCAGGCAGAGGAGGAGAAGCCAGAGACGTAAAAGCTGCCGGAGCGAAACTTCGCTCCGGCAGCTTTTTTGGTTTGCGGTCAAACCGTCAGTTGGGAGAGGTCCACGGTGCGTCCGGTCCAGGTGAAATCGTAGGAGAGGTCCTGGGAGCGGACCCAGACCGGGGCCCCGCCGCCAGGGGCCTGTACTTTGGCCCAACCGCCTGCGCGGGAGGACACGGATACCAGGCAGGGGTCTGAGAAGACGGAGACAGCCGAGGTATCCTCTGGGGTGAGATAACAGGGCGTGTCCGCGCCGACGGTTCCCAGGTTTGCCTGGGCAAACTGCCCGGGGTCTGTGCTGACAGCGGATTGCGGGAGGGTTCCCTCCAGGAAAGGCGGGTCCAATGCGGGCAGGATAACTTGGTAGTGGCTGCCTATGCTGCCCACGATCAGCACAACGTCCCCTTGTTTCAGGGGCTGCGCGTCCTCCAGGGGGATCATCTGTTCTGCGGGCGCACCGGAGGCGTCTGCGGTGTCGGTGGGGGAGAGACAAAAGGGCGTGGTGAGCTGGGCGTCTTTGATGAGCATGCCGGGGCGGGCCGTGTATTGGAGATGGGGCAGGGATTGGAGGTCTGTGGGTTCCTGGGGCAGCGTGGCCTGGGGTCCGGAGGCGCAGGACACCAGCCCGCCCAGGCACAACACCGCCGCCAGCGCAATGGCGGGCAACATGCGTCCCCGCCGACGGGGAATGGGGGAGAAAAGATTGTGGAATCGTTGTTTCATCATGGAACTTCCTCCTTGCCATGGGGTGGACAGGGACGTAGTGGAGGCGGACGCAGTTTCCAAGGCGGCCAGAAGGGTCCGGGCGTAGGCGCGCCGCTGGACTGGGGAGGCGCCTGCCACCACCCGATTGTCGCAGGCCAGCTCCAAATCCCGGGCGGCCTGCCGGGCCACTTGATGGACCAGGGGGTTGAACCAGTGGACGGCCCGGGCCAGAAGGAGCAGAAGCTTGCACCACAGATGCCCCCCGGCCTGGTGGGCCAGCTCGTGGCGAAGAATCCAGATTAGCTTTTCCTGGTCAGCGTCCAGGGGAGGCAGGATGACCAGAGGATGGAGAAGGCCCAGCGTTATAGGGGAGGGGGCATTTTCGCTCACCACCAGGGACACGGGGCGAGCCAGGCCCATTTGGATGGCCAGGTCTTGGAACAGTGCTTGGAGCTGCGGGTCTGCTTCCCGGTGTTGCCGCCGAAGGATACGCCGCCGGAACCGGATATAGGCGATCCCCTGCCAGGCCAGAAAGCCCGTCCCGCCGGCGGCCCAAGCCAGTGCCGAGAGGTCCAGCCAGGTGGGAGACGCCGCAGCTGCCGCCTCAGAGGAGGTTTGATCACTGGCAGGTGCGGAGAGGGTGGAAACAACCGGTGCGGAGACCACCTGGGTGGGCAGGGAGAGGTGGACCGGGGCGTCCTGGCCGGGCAGGGGGAACGGCAGCAGCAGCCGAAGGGCCAGCAGAGTCCAGAGCAGGCAGCGCCAGCGGGGCCAGACGGTTTTGCCTAAAACGGGGGAAAGGGCCAGGAAAACCGCCACGACCAGACCTGTGGAGAGGGAGAGTTCCAGCACGCTGGTGAACAGGAGATTAAGCACGCGCATCCTCCTCCAGATGATCCAGGTAGTCTCTCAATTCCTGCAGCTCCGCTTTGCCGATGGCACGACTGTCGTAGAGGCTGGCCACCAGGCTGGGCAGGGAATTGCCGTACAGCCGTGCCAGAAAGGATTGGCCCTCCTGGGCCTGATAGGTCTGGGCAGAGAGGGTTGGGGTGTAGAGATTGGTGCGGGTGCTTCGGTCGCAGCGGACGAAGCCCTTTTCTCCCAAGCGGGCCAGGGCGGTCATCAGGGTGGACAAGGCCCAGGTTCGACGGTCCCCCAGCTGCTGGAGAATCTGGCGGGCGGTCAGCGGGGCCTGGGCGGACCAAAGAATCTGCATGATCTCCAGCTCCGCCTCCCCTAGGCGCTTGCTGTGACGAGAGGGCATGGGATCACCTCCGGACAAAATTATCTTGGATGATAATATTATACAATAGTATAATGGTGAGGTCAAGGACATCCTTCACATCTTGTTCATGGAAATTTTTAGGTTCAGTTAAGCTTCCTCCGCTACCGTAAGAGGCGACGGGTCTCCGGACCCAGTGAACGGGAAAAGGAGGAACCTTTTTGATTGAAGTGAAAAATCTCACCAAGCGGTATGGCTCCCATACCGCCGTGTCCAATCTGTCGTTTCACATTGAAACAGGACAGATCTATGGCTTTCTCGGCCCCAATGGCGCGGGGAAATCCACCACCATGAACATTATGACAGGCTGCCTGGCGGCCACGGAGGGGGAGGTCACGGTGGGGGGATACGATATCTTTGAGGATGCGGCCCAGGCCAAGCGGCGCATTGGCTACCTGCCCGAGCGGCCTCCCCTCTACCTGGACCGGACGCCTTTGGAATACCTCACCTTTGTGGGACAGGCCAAGGGCCTGACGGGGAGCGCCCTGGAGGAACAGATGCGCCGGGTCATGGCGGTTACCCAAATCGAGTCGGTATCCCACCGGCTCATCAAGAACCTCTCCAAGGGATACCAGCAGCGGGTGGGCATTGCCCAGGCCCTGCTGGGGGACCCGGAGGTGGTGATCCTGGATGAGCCCACGGTGGGGCTGGACCCCAAGCAGATCATGGAAATCCGGGCCCTTATCCAGTCCCTGGGCAAAGACCACACGGTGATCCTCAGCAGCCACATTCTATCCGAGGTGCAGGCGGTGTGTCAGACCATCCTCATCCTCTCCAAGGGACGGCTGGTGGCCTGTGACACGCCGGAGAACCTGGAGAAACGGTTTGCCGGCACCACCACCGTGGAGCTGACCGCGGAGGCCACGGTGGAAGAGGTCCGTGCCATTCTGGCGCCGCTGGACCACATTCTGGAGGTGACAACGCGGGAGGAGCCCCGGGGACGCTGCGGGGTGGTGCTGGAGACCGATGGAGAGGACGCCCTGTGCCGGGAAATTTTCTTCGCGTTCAGCCGGGCGCAGAAGGCCCTGCTGCGGATGACCACGGCCCAAACCAGCCTGGAGGAAATCTTCTTGGAGCTGACCGCGGAAGCCCCCGTGGTCCAGCTGCCCGGGGAAGGGCAGCGGCAGGACGGAGAGGAGGCAGAAGGATGAAAGCGGTTTTTCGCCACGAGCTGTCGTCCTATTTTACCGGAATGACAGGGTATGTGTTCGGGGCCTTTCTCCTGCTTTTCGCGGGGATTTATACCATGGCGGTCAATTTGAACGCAGGGCTGTCGAACTTTGAATATGTGCTGAGCAATCTGTCTTTTATTTTTCTGATCATTGTGCCCATTCTCACCATGCGGGTCATTGCCGAGGAGCGCCGGCAGCGGACAGACCAGCTGCTCTATTCCCTCCCGCTGTCCATGACCGGGGTGGCACTGGGAAAATATGCCGCCCTTTTGGTGGTTTTCCTGGTTCCCACGGGGATCATCTGCCTGTATCCCTTGGTCCTGTCGGCCTTTGGCTCGGTCTATCTGCCGCTGGCCTTCGGGACGGCGGTGGGCTTTTTCTTCCTGGGCGCGGCGCTGCTGGCCATTGGCATGTTTCTCTCCTCCATTACAGAGAGCCAGGGGGTGGCTGCCGGGCTGTGCTTTGTGGTGATGCTGGTGAACTACTTCATTTCTGATTTGGCGTCCTACTTTTCCGCCTCGGCGATGGCGTCTTTTTGGGCCTTTACGGTTTTGATTCTTCTGGTGGGAGGAATTTTCCGTCTAATGACCCGGAACAACGGGGTCTCCCTGGTCCTGGTGGGTATTTTAGAGGGCCTTTTGATCTTGGGCTCTGTCCTGGGCGGAGAGGACTTTGCCGGACTGTTTCCCAGTATGGTGGAAGGGCTGTCCCTGTTTGAACGGTTTTATCAGTTTGTAGATGGGGTATTTGACCTGACGTCGCTGGTCTACTTTCTGACGGTGATCGGGGTCTTTCTGTTCTTGACCGTGCAGTCCCTGGAGAAGAGGAGGTGGAGCGAATGAAGCTGCCGACGTGGAGGGGGAAACTGCCCCAGTGGAACGGGAAAAAACCCAGCAAGGACGCCTGGAAGGCATCTTTGCGGACCCGCTCCTTCCGGGTGGGGGGATACAGTGTGGCGGCGGCGGCCATTGTGGTGGTGATCGCCGTGGTGGCCAATCTGCTGGTCAACGCGCTGCCTGCCGGGGCGACGCAGTTTGACATCTCCGCCGGGTCTATGTTCACCATGTCTCAGGAGACAGAGCAGCTGCTGGATGGACTGGACCAGGACATCACCGTCTATTGGCTGGTGCAGAGCGGCCAGGAGGATGAGACCCTGGGAACTTTGCTGGACCGATATACGTCCCGCAGCGACCGTGTGACCCTGGAAAAACGGGACCCGGACGTGGACCCCAATTTTGTCCAGGAGTATGTGACGGGGACGGTTTACAACAACAGCCTGATTGTGGAGTCTGAGGCCCGGTACACCTACGTAAGCTATGAGGACATCTATACCTATGAGTACGGGGATGACGGGGCCTCTTACTACATGAACTTCGCGGGGGAGAGCGCCCTGACCAGTGCCATTGACTATGTGATCCGTGACACCCTGCCCAAACTGTACACGCTCACAGGGCATGGGGAGTCCGCCCTCAGCGCCAGCTTCCAGTCTGCGGTGGAAAAGCAGAATATGGAACTGGAGGAGCTCTCCCTGCTCACGGCGGAAGAGGTGCCCGAAGACGCGGACTGCTTGCTGATCTGTGGGCCGGAGAGTGACCTCTCCCAGGAGGAGAAGGAGGCCATTCTGGCCTACCTCCAGGAGGGCGGGGATTTGATCCTGCTCACGGACCCGGCCCAGACGGGGGAGGAGCGGCCCAATTTGGAGGAGCTAATGGCGGAGTATGGCATGTCGTCGGCCCAGGGGGTGGTGGTGGAAGGAGACCCCTCCCACTACGCTTTGGGGAGCCCAGTATATATTTTACCCAATCTGGAGAGCCATACCATCACCTCTCCCCTCCAGGAGGGCGGGTACTATATTCTCATGGCGCTGGCCCAGGGACTGAAGCTGGAGGAATCTCCCCGGGAGGGCTTATCGGTGAGCCCGCTGCTGACCACCTCCGACGAGGCCTATTCCAAGCTGGCCGGATATGGCATGGAGACGTACCAAAAGGAAGAGGGGGATGAGGCGGGGCCCTTTGCCTTGGCCGCGGCGGCCACGGAAACCCTGGCGGACGGCACAGAGAGCCATGTGGTTTGGATTGCCTCCACGTCTCTGCTCAATGATCAATACAACCAGCAGGTCTCCGGCGCGAATCAGGATTTTTTCCTCAACTGTATGGGGTGGACCTGTGAAAAGGAGGAGGGAATCTCCATTCATGCCAAGACCATGACCACGGAATACCTCACCATGAGCGCCTCCACCGCCTCCCTGCTGACGCTGCTGGTTGTGGCAGTGTTGCCTGCGGGCTATTTAGCCTTTGGCCTTCGAATCTGGATCAGGAGGAAACGTCAATGACACGAGGAAGAAAGTTAGGGTTGCTGCTGCTGGCCCTGGCGGCGCTGCTGGTTTTGACCATTGTGGTTATGGAGCTGGCCCCGGACGGCGAGGGGACAGAGGAAGCGACTGCCGTTACAATTTTTACCCTGGACCCGGACCAGGTGACGTCTCTGACCTGGCAATATGAGGAGGAGACCATTTCCCTGGAGAAGGACCAGGAGAACAACTGGACCTATCCGGCGGACGCGGCGTTTCCCCTGGACCCGTCCTATCCGGATGCGATGGTGCAGGCCCTGAAGGAGATTCAGGCGGCCAAGACCATTGAGAATGTGGAGGACCTGAGCGAGTATGGCCTGGAGGATGCTGTCTGCTCCATTACGGTCCAGGGAGAGAAGGAATACCAGTTGGCCATTGGCGAGGAAACCGGGTTAGGGGGACAGCGGTATCTTTCCATTGGGGACGGCAATGTTTACCTGGTGGACGCCTCCTTGCTGGATACCTTTGCCCTGGGGCTGTATGATATTGTGGAAAAAGAGACCATTCCCTCCATGACAGAACTGCGCGGGGTACAGATCACCACCAACGCGGGCACGCTGGAGATGGAATACCAGGAGGACAGCGGCCTGGCATACAGTGACCAGTATACCTGGTTCTGGAAGACTGACGGGGGTTACACGGCACTGGACACGGACCTGGCGGAATCCCTGGTCCAGAACATCACCGGTCTGACCTGGAACAGCTGTGTGGAATACCAGGCGTCGGCGGGCGATCTGGGGCGCTACGGCCTGGACAAACCGGCGGCCACGGTCACCGTCCGCTACACCGAAACCAGCCAAGTGGAGACCAACGAGACCGATGAGAACGGCGAGCCGGTTTATGAGACCCAGCAGACAGACAAGACCTTTGTTCTGGAGCTGGGGGACTATGATGGGGACACCTGCTATGCTCGTCTGGGCGGTTCCTCCATGGTGTACCAGGTGGATGGAACCCTGTGTGACGCTATTCTGGCCGCCAATGGGACGGATCTGCTGCCCCAAGATGTTATTTTGCTGGACTGGAGCCAGGTGACAGGGGTGGAGATCCAGTTGGATGGGAAGGCCTACGCCCTGGAAAAGACGGTGCAGGAGACAACAGACGAGGACGGTGCGACGACGGAGACCTATGTCTACCAGCGGGACGGGAAGACCGTGGAGATTACAGACGCGCTGGACCGCCTTCAGGAACTGGAGCCCACGGGCAGTGATGCCAATGCGGCGGGAAATAAGACGGAGATCGTATTCACCTTCCAGCAGGACAATGCGAGCTACCCTGCAGTGGAGCTGGCGTTCTACCAGTATGACAGCAGCAGCTGTCTGGTGGGCCTCAACGGAGAGACGCGCCTGCTGGTGGACCGGGACAGCGTGTTAGAGATTGTGGATACCGTGCGGGAATTGTTGACAGAGTAGGATAGGGCGCCAAAACCACAGCCGCAGGCCATTCAAACGATGGCTTGCGGCTGTGGACCATTGGGTTTTGCAGACAGTGGTGTTCTTCTTACAGATGCACTGACAACGGAAGCGCGCGGCAGTGCGGAAAGGGGGTTATCCTGCCGTTGGCCGGCGCAATGGTGTTTGCCGCTGCGGCACAATTTCTCGCAACACGTCGCCGATATCGCCATAGACACCGATGGATTGCGGTTTGATTTCTGCAGGAATATCTGCCTCTGACAAATTGACACAGGCGTATGTCGCATTTGCATTCTGATGTGTCATGTTCCAGAAGGGATATTTGATGATTCCTGGTGTATTTTCGCCAACGCCCAGTTCCAAGTATAGAATGTGCTGCCCCTTGTGCTGCCTTAAAAAATTTTGATACCTGTTTGCCGCTTTGTTCCAGCCTGCATCTTCCACAAAGGTGCTGTCGGCGCGGAGATTCATGGACATGGGTGCGCCGCAGAGCGGGCAATATGGCACCAATTCCGACGGAACCCGCATCGCTTTCTGTTCCCGAACCATTCTTTTGACAACCGTTTCGTTGTCATACGTGCGATTATGGCAGGGCTTTGAGCATTGCCACAAACCATAATCTCCTTGCGTATAAAACAGTCTCTGCTTGTCAAATCCAGCTTTCTGAAAACAATGGTCTACATTTGTTGTCAGCACGAAGTAATCCTTGCTCTGTACCAGATGAAATAGGTTTTGATACACTGGTTTTGGTGGATTTTGATAGCGATTGATAAAAATATACCGGCTCCAATAAGCCCAGTGTTCCTCTAAGGTTTCGTAGGGATAGAAACCGGCAGAATACATATCTGAAAAGCCATATTTTGCAATAAAATCTGGAAAGTTCTCCTTAAAACGCCTGCCGGAATAGGAAAAACCGGCGGAAGTGGAAAGTCCTGCCCCCGCGCCGATGATGATGGCCTCAGCAGTTTGTATCGTTTCCCTTAGACGGGCAATGTCTTTCCAGTTTGCGTTTGTAGAGTTCATAGTCCTTGTCCTTAAAAACATTAAAAATCACCTTCAGGCGGTTTTGGTGTGTCTGCTGGTAGTGCAGTATGGTCTGCGTTGCAATTTCTGCGGCAAGCGCGTGAGGAAAATGAAATTCTCCTGTGGAGATACAGCAAAAAGCGATGCTTTTCAGATGATACGTTGCCGCCAGTTCCAAACAGGAGCGGTAGCAGCTTCGAAGCTGTTCGCAGTCTTTCTCTGTGACGGCTTCATGGACCGTTGGACCAACGGTGTGAAGAACATACTGACAAGGCAGATTATAGCCTTTTGTGATTTTTGCCCTTCCCGTTTCTTCTGGTTTTCCCTGCTTATCCATGATGCGGGCACATTCCAGACGAAGCTGCACGCCTGCAGCGGAATGGATGGCATTGTCAATGCAACCATGACAGGGAACAAAGCAGCCTAACATGGCAGAATTGGCAGCGTTTACGATTGCATCAACAGAAAGGCGGGTAATATCCCCTTGCCAGAGATAGATCTCCGGCTGTTCCTGAGATAAATCACCAAGGGATACAATCCCACGCTGCCTGTTCTCCTGTTGTAAATATTCGTCCTGTATGTCCGTAAAATCCTTTGAGACAGGCATGGGCGGACGCACGTTCATCAAAGCGCGAAGGAGATGTTTTTGTGCCTCTGTATCATGGGGGATGACAATTCCTTTGAAAGATTCTTCTTCGTTTTTCAAATAGTTGATTAAGAAAACACGCCGTTCTTTCTGTGTCATAATATCTCCCTTCTGTAAGAGAACCTCTGCCTATCCAGGAAGGACGTCAAAGGGCCCTCGACGGTTTATTCGGCGACGACGGAAATTCTCTGCTGGATATGATTCCCCTTTACCGCTTCATCGACCACAGCAATCGCATAATCTGCATAGCTGATGACGCTTTCCCCTTTGGCATTTCGGACCAATTCCTCCCCGCCCAGAATATAGTTTCCGGTTTTTGCTCCGTCTGGCTGAAAATCCCCAGCAGGGCTGATGTAGGTCCATTTCACATCGTTTCTGGTCCGAAGATCTTCCAGGGCTTTTCCCATATGAGAGGCCAGCGGCTTGAATTCTGCCGGGAAATCTACCCCGTCCATGACCTGCGCGGTGTGCTCTGGGTTTACATATAAACTGCCTGCACCGCCTACGACAAGAAGTCTGGTGTCTTGACCGCTTAAAATGTTGCAAAGGTGGTTCAGGGACGTGCTGTGCTGGGGCAGTGTCTCCAGCGTCCATGTGCCGAAGGCGTCAATGACAACGTCAAAACCGGTTAAATCAGATGCTGTAAGATGGAACAGGTCTTTCTGTATCACCTGCTGTGCTGCGGACTGATTCTCACTGCGTACCACGGCGGTAACGTCGAGACCTCTCTCCACAGCCTCCCTCACAATCAGCGATCCTGCTTTCCCGTTTGCACACACAACTGCGATTTTCATACGAAAGATACCTCCATAGTTTTCTTGTTTTTATTTGCGGTTTGCTGTTTCCGCTTGCAGGATTATAATATATCCATTGGGATAAAAAGTGAAGTAAGCACTTTAATGTGCCGTAGTCACCAAAAAGAAACCATTGCGGAGAATACAGCGTTTTTGCAGGTGAAATGGCAAGACGGCATGGTGGAAACCAGGTTCCGATTGCTGGGGGACCATGGGCAGGTTCTGCTTATCAGAAATGAGCTGGGCAGGATGAAAAATGATTTGTGGGAGGCGTGTCTCCCAGGAAAAAGAATCACAGGAATGAGGTATCATCTCATTCCTGTGATTTTCTTTCTTACGTCCGCCCCAAACCACGCCGGCGCTGCTTTCGAAAGCAGGCATCACAGAGCCGGCCGTGGTGATGGAGGGGGAGGGCGGTGCCGCAGAGGGCGCAGAAGCGAATGTTGTTTTTCAAACGGTGCAGGAGGATTTCGTTGATCTCCTCTGCGACCTCCTCCCGCCGGTCATAGAGGGCGTCCTCATCCACCGGGCAGCCAAAGGCTTTGGCAAAGGAGAAGTACAGGTCTAACTTCCGGCAATAGAGCTCCAGGTCCGGCAGGGTCCGGGGGCCCTCCTGGGGAAGCTCGGGCTGAGGAAGGGCCTCTCCCTGCTGATGGAGGCGGAGGAAGTGGAAGAAGAGCGCCCGCAGCGGTTCCTCAGTCTCGTCAAAGGGGATGTTGGCTGCCCGGAGCTCCTGCTCCTTGGTCAGCTGGAAGCCCTGCTCCCGGAGCTTGGAGATGATGGTAAGATACCGGGTGATATCCAGCTTGACATAGGGCTCCACCGTGGGCATCTTGTTCCACTCGGTGAGGACCTCCAACAGGTCGAAGTCTACCATGAGAACCAGGTCGGAAAACCCTGCCACCGCCTGCTGGAGGGGGGGAACCACGGTGTTCAGCCCGGCCCGGATGGCCCCTAAGTTCTGGGTGGCGCCCACATAGCCCTTGTCATACATGCCGTACCGGCCGGCCCGCCCGGCGATCTGCTGGATTTCCTCGGGCTTGAGGGCCCGGCGCTCTACCCCGTCGAATTTTTCTGTGTCCATGAACAAAATCCGGCGGATGGGAAGGTTTAAGCCCATGCCGATGGCGTCGGTGGAGACCACATAGTCCATCTGTCCGGCCAGAAACCCCTCCATCTGCTTGCGGCGGGTGGCGTAGGGGAGGGCGCCGTAAATGATGGCGGGGGCCTTCCCCGCCTGCCGCAGGTCTTCCGCGACGCTGAGCACGCCGATCTTGGAGAAGGTGATGAGAGCGTCCCCCGGCTGGACCTGGGTGTAGTCCACGGTGTGGTTCATGCAGACCAAGGGGGTCTTCCGGTGGTGGACCTCCACCTCATAACTGTCTCCGCAGCTGGCGATGATGCGCAGGAGAAGGTCCTTGGCCTCCGGAGCGGCGCAGAGGTGGACCTCTGGCGCCAGGACCCCCAGAATGGCCCGGGTCCAGGCATAGCCCCGCTGCCGGTCGGCGATCATTTGACACTCGTCGATCACAGCCACCTCGTAGGGCTGTTTCAGGTCCAGCTTTTCTGCGGTGGCGGCCACGTGGGTGTCTCCCGCCCGGCGGTCCTCCTCCTCACCGGTGGTGAGGCTGCAGTCGATGCCGGCATCCAGCAAAACCTCCTGGGCTTCCAGGGCCAGCAGGCGCAGAGGGGCCAGATACACCCCGGTGCGGGCCTGCTTAAGGCGCTGAAACCCGGCGTAGGTTTTGCCGGTGTTGGTGCCGCCCAGGTGAAGAATGAAGTGGCGGTCCATGGCCCGGGCCTCAGGGTACTCGTCCTTGGGGTTCAGGGCCATGAGGACCTCTAAGCTGGTGCGGATGGCTTGGGGAACATAGCAGACGGAGTAGAGATAGCCCAAGGTTCGGGAGAGCAGCTGAGAGACGGGAAAGTCCTTCATCTGCAGCAGCGCCGGCAGATCGGCCTCCGGCTGGGCGGCGGTGAAGCTGCCGATGACCTGTTCCGCGGCGGCCCGGAGAACCCCGGGATACTGGGCCTTGACCAACCCGGCCAGGGGAGCGTCTGGATGATCCCCCAGCCAGACACCCGCTTGGACGAAGTGGGTGAGCACCCCGGGGAGCTGGGCCTCATCGCAGCGGGTTCCCAGGGAGAGAAATTGGTTGAGAAAGCCGGAAATCTGATTGGACCGCAGCCCCCGGCCCCGGGCGGCAGCGGGGAGGTGGGAGACAATGGCCTGGTGATAATATCCGGCCAGCACCCAAGGCCAGGTTTCCTCCCTGGGGGCGTCCTGCCAGGCCCGGCCCAAAAGGGCGGCTGCCGCTTGGGCCGCAGCCGCGGCGGCCTGCAGGTCGGCGCCCCGGGGCAGGGCCCCCCTGGATTTGGCCTGAAAGGCCGCAGTGGCCTCTGCGGCCCGGACATCGTCCCGGTGCCAATGGGGGACGGAGCGACCGTTGAAACGGCGGTATTGGGGACGGGGAAGAAGCTGTGCCATAAGTTCCTTGGTCCATCCCCGGCTTTTCAAAAGTCCTGGGGTCCAAAGCTTGCCTGATCTCCTGTTTGCCATCGCCGTCTCCCTCCTTATTGGTTCTCTTATTGTAGCATGTTTTCCGCCTGGGGGCAATCGGGGCTCTGCCTTGACATTCTCCCCTGGACGGGCGTATCATAAAACCAGAAGCCTTGATTTTTTGAGATTTCATTGTTTTTATAAAAGAGGAGGTTCCATGGCAGAGCAGAAGCAGAAAAAGGCGGGGCTGACCATTTCCCTGGGGCGTCGGCCCAAAGTGTTGCTGCTGGGCAATGGGATGAACCGGGTCTATGGCGGCGCCTCCTGGGCGGGGCTGCTGGAAAAGATCAACCGGACGTCCTTTACCGCCGACCAGGTAAAGTCCATGCCCTTTCCCATGCAGGCGGTTTTGCTGAGCCGGGACCAGGTGGATGTTTCCCTCCAGGACCTGCAGCGGGAGCTGACCCAATGCGAGGTCCATCCCTGGCTGGGGGAGCAGCTGCGGCGTCTGCTGGCGATGCCCTTTGACTGCATCCTGACCCCTAACTTTACCTATGAGGTGGAGTGCGCGCTGGTCCCTGACTTTATGGATCATCCCCTGCGCTATCTCCGCCATACTGCGGCGGTTCCTCGGGCGGAGAAGGGGTTTATGCTCCACACCTATTATAATCTGCCCCGGCCCCAGGGGGATCTTCCCCTGTTTCATGTCCATGGGGAGGCCAGGGTGCCCAATACGGTGATTTTGGGCCATTACTACTACGGCAATCTCCTCTTCTGCTGTGATGAATACCTGACCCACCGGGCGCCGGAGCAGCGTTATCCCCTGTGGCCGGGGCATGGGTCTCTGCCGGCGCTGAGCTGGCTGGATTACTTCATTTTGGGAGATGTCTATTCCCTGGGATTTGGCTTTGATACCTCGGAGATGGACCTGTGGTGGCTGCTGTGCCGGAAGAAGCGGGAGCGGGCCCCCCACGGGGACCTGTGGTTTTTTGAGCCGGAGCGTCAGTCCGCTGAGACCAAACGCGCCCTGCTGGAGGCCTACCATGCCAAGTGCGTGTCCCTGGGATTCAGGGAGCCGGGGGCGGGGGACTATCGGGCCTTTTACGAAGCGGCAATCCAGGAGATTGGACGGAGGCTCACGGAGGAAGGAGGAGCCAGCCAGAGGGAGTAGGCGAACGGGACCGCCTGAGGAGGGGGAGATGGGAATGAGAAAAATCCACTATGGCTGGGTGATTTGTGTGACCTGCACCTTGCTCCTGTTTGTGACCATGGGGACCGTGTCCAACGGATTCTCCATTTACCTGCCCTATATCATGGCGGAGCGGGGGCTGACCCATGCCCAGACCTCCTCCCTGGTGACCCTTCGCTGCCTGGTGGCCTTTGTGGCCATGCTCCTGATTGGAGGATACTATCGAAAGGTGTCCCTGCGGGTGGGGACCGGGCTTGCCGTGTGCTGTGCGGGGCTTGCCTTTTGGCTGTACAGCGCGGCGGAGACCTACCCGCTTTTTTGTGTGGGGGCGGCAGTGTCCGGGATCAGCTATGGTCTGGGCTCGATGATTCCCGTCTCCATCCTCATCAACCGTTGGTTTGACCAGCATCGGGCGCTGGCACTGAGCATCTGCGCTTCGGGCAGCGGGATTGCGACCATTGTTCTGCCGCCGGTCACCACCCATTTGGTGGAACGGTTTTCCATGTCTGCGGCCTTTCGCATGGAAGGGGCGGCCATTCTTGTTTGTGCGGGGGTGGTTCTGCTGGTCCTGCGGAATGACCCCAGGGATAAGGGGCTGCGTCCCTGCGGGCAGACGGAGATACCACCAGAAGCGCCGGCAACGGCGGTGTCTCCCTCCCAGGGGGCGCTGGGGAGACGAACCTGGATCTTACTGGGCTGCGCCAGCTTATTTATGGGTGCGGTGGCCAATCCGGGCTTTTCCCATCTATCCGTGCTGTATACCTCGGAGGGGTTTGCACCGGCCACGGTGGCGCTGATGATCAGCGGTACGGGAGTGATGATTACCGTGGGCAAGCTCCTCTATGGGGAGACCACAGACCGGATCGGCGGGCGGGGGTCCTGCCTGCTGTTTGGCGGGGTTCTGCTGGCTGGGCATCTGTTGTGCTGTTTGGCCTTTGTCCAGAGTACGGCACTCAGCGTGGTCAATGTCCTCTGCCTGGGACTGGGCTATCCCATCGCCACCATGGGTCCCTCTGTATGGTCCAATGATTTGGCCGCGCCGGAGCAATACCCCGTGGTGGTCCGGCGGCTCCAGGTGATCTATGCCGGCGGTGCCCTCCTCTTCGCCAGTCTCCCGGGCCTGTTGGCGGACCGGCTGGGCGGGTATATCCCGGCCTACCTGCTGTTTTCCGCCATCATTGCCCTCACTCTCCTCTGCATTGCTTTGGCCTATCGGTCGGGGGGAGGCGACCGGTGAGATAGAAAAAGAGAACGTCCTCCGTGCGGTTTTCCGCTCGGAGGACGTTTTTTTGATCTCAGGGGGCAGTTCCATCTTGGGGGGAGGTGCCGGCAGGCGGCTGTTTGGCTGGCCGGTCAAAGTCAGGCAGAAGGAAGGTGCCCACCAAAAAGGTGAGGGAATACAGCGCGGTGAACATCATGGCCACAGTCCAGCTGACGGTGTTGGCCAGGTGGACCACAATGGCATAGATAATCATCTGTAAAATGTACGCGCCGGTCCAGTAGAGGGTGAGGATCACGGCGACCTTTTGCGGGGTAGCGCCTGGCAGGCGGGCGGGCAGGGTGAACAGAGAGGGGGTGGAAATAAAGATCACAAAGCCCAGCAAAATGGCGCATACGGTGGCCAGAACGGCGGAATTGGTGAGAATCATGGCGAAAAAGAGAATGGACTGGGCAACCCCAGAGAAACGGAACAGCGTGATCTGCCGTTTGAGCTTTTTGGCCAGGACGATGCCCAGGATCGTGCCTGGAATCCCCGTCAAGGCGATCATCAGGGAGATAAACTGTGCGTCCACTGTAAAGTCGGGATGCAGGGGAAACAGATACAGCATGACGGTGTACATCACCAGACGGCCAGTCATGGTAAAGAGGAATTTATAGAGAAAGGGCTCTCGTAAGCCGTCCCGATAGCGGTAGACCGTGGAGGAGAGGGTCTCCTCTTTGGCCTTTTCCGCAATGGGATATCCCCGACCCACAAAGAGCCAGAGAACCAGAAAAACCACGCTGAAGATCCCGTAAAAGAGGATGACGCTGCGCCAGGACCCCAGCCACCCCCGGACGGCGGTGACGCTGAGCAGGGCGATGAGATTGCCGGTATTGGGGCCGGCGTTGTTCAGCCCGATGAAGATGGGCTGCTGTTTGGGCTCAAAGCAATAGACCACATAGGGGGTCATGCAGATCATCAGAATCGCGCCGCCGAATCCCAGCAGAAACCGCGTGAGAATGAAGGCGGGAAAAGAGGTGGAAAACGCCCCCACAACCACCGCGCAGATCAGCAGGCAGGACAGGGAGACCGTCCGCTTAGGGCCCAGCTTCAGAAGAATCCAGGCGGCGACAAAGTTTCCCAGAATTTTGGCTGCGGAGATGGCGTTGTTGACAGAGGAGGGAATGGTATACACGCCGAATTCCTGGGCCATGTCCGTTGTGACGATGGACCCAACCATCCAGGAGGCACTGAAGAAACAGTAGGCAAAAAACAAGAGCAATTCAATGGAGAGGGCCCGCTTGGGGCCAATGACCTTGGGTGGCAAGGGAGACGCCTCCTTTTTTGAGCCCCCAGTTTTGGGGGCATAATAAAGCTATTGTACCTTGAAAATGACCATTCGTCAAGGAAAACGGAGCCTCCTTTTGGGCAAAATGGAGAGAAAACCCAAAAAAGGGACGGTTTTGTCGGAAGGAAGAGAAAACGGTTGAAAAAGGAGCAGTCTGTCTTGCAGGGGATTTGGCGGTGGTGGAGCAGAGCCGCCTGAACCGGCAAGCACAAAAAATGGAAAAAAACCAGCAGTTCCCGGTGTTCGGGGACAGCTGGTTTTTGTTATTCTGGGAAGGGGAACGTGCGACGCCGGACAGAAAGGGAGGAGAGACGTGAGAGGAAAGCGATATGGGTACATCCGTGTTTCCAGTACAGACCAGAATGAGGACCGGCAGAAGCTGGCTATGGCGCAGGTGGCGGTACCGGAAAAGGATATTTATATGGACAAGCAGTCTGGCAAGGACTTTGAGCGCCCGCAATACAAGCGGCTGGTGAAAAAACTGCGACCGGGCGATTTGCTCTACATTTTGAGCATCGACCGGCTGGGGCGCAACTATGAGGAAATCCAGACCCAGTGGCGGGTTTTAACCAAAGAGATCGGGGTGGACATCTGCGTGTTGGACATGCCCCTGCTGGATACCCGCAACGGCAAGGACCTCATGGGGACCTTCATCGCGGATCTCGTGCTCCAGATCCTGTCCTTTGTGGCACAGAATGAGCGGGAGAGTATCCGCAAACGCCAGGCCCAGGGGATTGCTGCGGCCAAGGCCCGGGGTGTCCATCTTGGCCGTCCTTCTTCCGCCCGGCCGGATAATTTTAGTAAGATTGTCCGGGCCTGGGAGGCCCAGAAAATTACCTTTGAAGAGGCTCTCCACCGCTCGGGCCTGGGGCAGTCCACCTTTTATCGCCGCCTTCGGGAATACCGGCTGGAGGTGGGAGAAGAAAGAAGGAAATAATGGAGAGAGCAAAAATCAGCTATCAAAAGGTACACCTTTTGATAGCTGATTTTCTTGCTCTCATTTTATCTTCAATAGATAAATAAAGCAAGGTTTTTTTCGGCGTTTATTGAAGAATTGACGAAAAACTGTGGCATTTGCAAAGAAAATAGAGGACTTTCAAAAGGTGTACCTTTTGAAAGCGGAAAGGAGCAAATGAAACAGACAGTGAGGAAACCCCATTCAGAAAGAAGGAGGAAGTAAGATTGAAGAGAAAACGATGGTTGGCAATGGCGCTGGTGTTCTGCCTTTTGGGAACTACGGTTCCGCTGACGGCGCTGGCAGCAGGGGAAGACGGGGAGGTTCAGTATATCGTAAGTAACGATGGAACAACCTTGACCATCCAAGGCGATGGTGAGATCACCAGTCAGGCTTTGAATGCCAATGTGACAGCGGAACAGAAAAAGACACTCACTTCTGTGGAGATTGGCGCCGGCGTTACAGGGATTGCAGATGGTTACAGCTCGGTATTTCCCGCAGGTGTAACCAACGTTACCCTGAAGGGATCGGGGGCGTTCCGATTTGGCAAGTATTCTTTTAAGGGACAGAAAAATCTAACGGTGCAGTCAGAGCGTACATCCCTTGCCATTGGAAGCTATGCTTTTCACAATGCTGTACTAACCGAGTTTCCAATGGACCAACTGCATACCATTGGAAGCTATGGGTTTTCCAATGCGGTTTTGCCGTTGGAGGGGGAGACGCTGACGCTGCGGATAGAGGACCAGGTGGATGTGGAGGCACAGTACCCGGCCATTTCTGTGGGGAGCTGTGCGTTCAGCGGCGTAAAAAATAAAGAAGGAACCGCTTTTTCCAAGGCGAGCGTTACCATTGGGGGAACGGTTCAATTTGGCGATTATTCTTTCAATGCAAGCGATGTATTTGGAAGCAGTGCGGCCTTGGAGGAGCTCACCTTCCACCTGAAGGAGGGAGCCTATCTCATCTTTGGAGGAGGTGCCTTGGGAATCCCCGCTCTGCGCAGCGCTGTGTTTACCGGGACGGGACAGATTGATTTTCAGCATCCCAGCTATCGCTATGTGCAGGCAGCACCCTTTCGCAACGGGAAGCAAGTGGAAACCCTGGATTTCAGTGGATTTACCGGGGAGATCACATTTGCTAAAAATATGTTTCATGCCAGTGCAACTTCAAAACCAGGGCTAAAGCAGGTGATCTTGGGGGAAGGGTGCCAGGTAACGAAAATCCGGGAAAAGGCATTTGCCTACTGTACGCAGCTGGAGACCTTTGACTTTTCCAAGGTGACAGGAGAAATTGCAGGAGAGGCGTTTCGAGACACCGGGTTGAAAGGAGCATTGGACCTGAGCCGGGTGACCGCCATAGAGGTGGGTGCCTTCGAAAACGTCACAGGGGTGACGGATTGGAGTGCAATCTGTCAGGGGGCCGAGGCGGGTATCCTGAAAAAGCTGGAATACAGCAATGTATTTCTCAAGGACGACGCGGTATGGGACTTGGTGGAGCGAGCAATGGACGGTAAGTTCCGCCTCAACCAAGACGGCGGGTATCCGACGTTGCGGCCCACCGACAACGCATGGGAGGACAGTCACCTGGGTGAGAAGAACGGACAGGGCGCGGCCTCCACACAGCTGACCAAGGCGGCCAAATGGACCAACGAAGACAGGACGACAGCCCAAGTGGAGATTCAGGCGGCCTATGCGCCGGACCGGCAGAGAGATTTCGTGTTTGTCCTGGACACCAGCACCTCCATGGAGCAGGTCAACGGACAGGGCGCGGCCCTGAACAAGATGTATGAGATGCTCTCCAAAGTGGCGGATGTGACCGAAACGCTGCTGACCTCCCAGGAGGTGGACAGCCGGGTGGCGGTACTGTCTTTTGGCAGCGGGGTGAACGCAGCTTCCGCAGGCTTTTTTGAGGGGAGCAACGCGGCGCATGCCGGGGAAGTGATCCGAGGCCTAAGCTGTGAGGGGAGGACCAATTACACTGCAGGATTGGAAAAGGCGGTGGACTATCTCCGCATGGCCCAAAGCCTGGGGCGTTCGGTCTCGGTGGTCTTTCTTTCCGATGGGGAGGCCAATGAGGACACAGAGGGAATCCCCGCAGCGGCGCAGGCGATACAAGCCCTTGGGGTTTCGACCATTGGGGTGCTCTATAAAAGGGAACCGACAGAGCAGGAGAAGACCTATATGGACCAGGCCTGCACGGAATTCTATCTGGCTGAGGATACGGACGGGTTCAGTCGGGCGGTGAACCGTACCATCTATGATGCTTTCCGTACCTTTACGCTGACGGATGTGGTGGGAGAGGATTTTCAGACCATCCAGCAGGCGGCGATTCAAGTGACTGGCGGCACGGCGACGCTGGCAGAAGACGGACGCACCGTCACCTGGGACCTGTCGGGGACAGAGCCCTATGAGACCTATACGATGACCCTCCATCTGACCCTTGCCCCTGGACAGGATGGCACATATCCGGCGGGGACTTTTGCCACCAACCAGGGAGAGAGCGTCCTGAGGGAGCAGGGGACGGAGAAGGTACAAAATCAGGTGGCCTCGCCCCAGCTGCGCCGGGGAATCCAAGACGGTGGAGGCGGTGAAGGTGGCGGGGGAGAGACCCGGTATACCCTCCGCTATGATTCCCGGGGAGGAACCTCCTACCCGCCGGAACAGTACCCCGGCGGAACGAAGGTCCTGCTGGAAAAAGTACCGACACGGGAGGGGTATACCTTCACCGGCTGGTATGGGGAGGAAACATTGAGTAAGCGGCTTACAGAGGTGACAATGACTTCGGACCGGACGGTGTACGCCGGCTGGCAGGCCACATCGGTGCCGGATATGCTCAACGGAGCAGATCACTTTGCCTATGTGATCGGATACCCGGACGGTCAGGTGAAGCCGGGGGGCTCCATTACCCGGGCAGAGGTGGCCACCATTTTCTTCCGGCTGCTGAAGCAGGAAATTCGGGACGGAAACCTGACCCGGGTCAATGGGTTTACCGATGTACAGGACGGCAGCTGGTTTCAGCAGCCGGTGTCTACCATGTCGGCTCTGGGCATTCTCAAGGGGCGGACGGAGGAACGCTTCGCGCCCAATGCCCCCATTACCCGGGCGGAGTTTGCGGCCATCTGTGCCCGGTTTGACACTGGAGTGTCCGACGGATGCAGCGAGTTTACGGACCTTGCAGGGCACTGGGCCCGGGAGGAGATTGGAAAGGCGGCCAGTCTGGGATGGATTCAGGGGTATGAGGACGGAACATTTCGTCCGGACCAATCCATTACCCGGGCCGAGGCGATGACCATGATCAATCGGGTGCTGAACCGTCTTCCCGCCGCCAAGGAGGACTTGCTGCCCGGCATGCTTCAGTGGCCGGACAACCAGGACCCAGGGGCCTGGTACTATCTGGCGGTGCAGGAGGCCACCAATAGCCATACGTGGAAGGAGAAAGGGGAAATTTCTGAGCAGTGGACGGAACTGACTGAGGCGCCGGACTGGAGCCGTTACGAGACCTGACCTGTGCAGCCGCAGCGTAGGGCGCCGAGGGAAAGCAGGGAAACGGAGAGAATTTTTGCGCTTTTCGACAGGAACCCTGGGGAATCTGGGAAAAAGAAGGAGAATCCCCCTTTTCAGAAGAACTGGAATCCGCTAAAATAGAACGGGAAAAGCCAAAGAGAACCGGGAACCCTGGCGGCGTCCAGCATGGGCAGGGGGCCTGGGAGAAAAGGGGAGAGGACTGTGCCGAATTACCGCTTGACCCTCTGCTATGACGGGACCCGCTGGAAAGGGTGGCAGAAGCAGGGAAATACCGAACAGACCATTCAGGGAAAGCTGGAGGCTCTTCTGTCCCGCCTGCTGGATCAGCCGGTTGAGGTAGCCGGTTCCGGACGAACCGACGCGGGGACCCACGCAAAAATGCAGGTGGTCTCTTTCCGGGCCAAAACCCAAAAGACCACAGAAGAGATCTTGGCCGGCCTGCGCCGCTATCTGCCGGCGGACATTGGCGCTATCCGGCTGGAGCGGGCGGAGCCCCGGTTCCATGCCCGCCTGTCCTGCACTGGGAAAACCTATGTCTACCGGATATGGAACAGCGATCTGCCCAATGTCTTTGAGCGCAACTATTTGTATCACCTGCACGAACCTCTGGACCTGGCGGCTATGGTTCAGGCTGCGGAGGACCTCTGCGGCACCCACGACTACCGGGCCTTCTGCTCCCTGAAGAAATTCAAGAAGTCCACGGTGCGCCGGGTGGAGTCCATCACCATTCAAGCCTTGGGGCCGGAGCTTCGCTTTACCCTGAGTGGGGACGGCTTTCTTTACCACATGGTGCGAATCCTGGTGGGAACCCTGCTGGAGGTGGGCCGGGGACATCTGCGGCCCGAGGATATGGCGGACATTCTGGCCTCCCAGGACCGACGCCGGGCGGGGGAGACCGTACCGGCCTGCGGCCTGTGCCTGGAGGAGGTCCGCTATTAAGGACAGAAAAAAGCCCTTGCGCTGAAAGCGTCCGTCCTAATAAGGATGTTTTTTTGTTCTAAGCCTGGCCCCAGGATGTTACGGCATCCTGGGGCCGTTTTGTCATGCCTGGCCGATGAAATTGAAGTAAATATCGACCTGCTGGGTGTAATGCTTTTTCTTGTACCGCCCGGAGCGTTCGTGTATCTCGATCCGCTGGATAAACTCCCGCACCAGTTCCGGCGTCAGTTCCGTAATATCCGTGTACTTATCCACCAGCCTGCGAAAGCGGTCGGCGTTCAGAAGCGTGTCCTGCTGGTTGGCAATTTCATTTCTGAGCGTTTCCGCCTTTGCTTCCAGTTCCGCCTTTTCCTGCCCATAGCCTTTTACCAGCGTTTGAAACTGCCCGTCGGAGAGATGCCCCAAAGCCAGTTCCTCGAAGGAACGGCGGAACAGCGTTTCCAGGTCTTTCAGCCGCCGCTCTCCCTTGTCCAGTTCCCGCTGCTTGGCGGCCAGTTCCTTTTTCGCCCGGCTCTGATGGCTGCTGGTGAGGCGCTGAAACAATTCGTCCCAATGTTCCCTCGCTTCGGCAGACACCCGCTGGATCTCGCTGAGTGCAATCTGCCGAAGGGCCGCCGCCTTGATGGTGTGAGGTGTGCAGTCCTCCTTGTGGCAGTGGTACTTGCCACAGACGAAGGTATATTGGCTTTCGTCCCAGCTTCCGCAACGGCAGAAATAATGCCGTGAGCCACAGTCCTTGCAGTAGACCAGACCGGAGAGCATATCCTGTTGCCCCAGCTTGGTGGGCCTCCGCTTGCCCTGCCGCACCCGCTGGACGATCTCCCAGGTGTCCAAATCGATCAATGGCTCGTGGGTCCCCTCAAAACGGAGTATCTTGTCCGGCGGGTTCAGACGGCTCTTTTTGCTCTTGAAGGATGGGGTATAGGTCCGGCAGTTGATGGTATTGCCGATATACTCCTCATGCTCCAGGATACCGGCCACTGTACTCCCGGACCAGGCGTAGGGCTTGTCCAGATTCAGAGCGGAGTGGCGGACACCTCTGGTGCGGTAAGCGTAGGCGGTTGGGGTGAGGACCCGTTCCTGTGTGAGTATTCTGGCGATCTTGTCCGGGCCAAGCCCGCCCATGCACAGCTCAAAGATACGGGTCACCACTGGGGCAGTCTGTTCATCCGGAATCAGATGTTTGGAATTTCCCTCGTCCTTTTTGTAGCCGTAGGGGGCGGAGGTCCCGATCCGTTCTCCCCGCCGCGCCGCCGCCATGATGACCGCCTTCACCTTCTTGCTGGTATCACGGGCGTGCCATTCGTTGAATAGGTCCCGCACGGCAATACTGTCGTCAATGCCGTTGATGGTGTCCACGCCGTCGTTGATGGCAATATAGCGGACATGGTACTGGGCAAAGGTTTCTTCCAGCAGGATGCCTACCACCAGCCGGTTCCGGCCCAGGCGGGAGTGGTCTTTGACGATAATGGTAGACACCCGTCCCGCCGCTACCTCTGCCATCATCTCCAGATAGGCCGGGCGGTCGAAGGTC
>QWCV01001438.1_pt1 | contig 22958 bp, 19 predicted proteins | sample 1972621 | NCBI WGS metagenome assembly QWCV01 (sample SAMN09866699, study PRJNA288562) | Human gut metagenome isolate pre2_stool, whole genome shotgun sequencing... | isolation source: gut | host: Homo sapiens | place: USA: California | reverse complement strand
TCACGAGAGTGGAAGGGTGCCATAAATTTATTTTAGAAATTCTTATGTTGTGTATTGAGCCGAGAAAATGTTTCAAATCATATACATATATACATTTTTTCCGTGAGCATTCCTCAGTTTTTTGTTTAAGATTTTCTATTTTCACTCCAATCAAACGGACAAAATCTTAAATATATATAACCACCTAGGAAGACTCCCAACATAAATAATTTTTTAATGGCTGTGAATGTAACTATTCCATAAAAAAAGAACATTATATATTAACGCAAATAATTGTCATATATATGTTCTTTTTATTATTCTCTATTCAGTTTATAATTCAGCCTAATCTTCTCTTCCATCATCATGTTTTTCTGGTTCTATTCCTTTAGTTTCTTGTTCAGGCTCGCCTTTTTCTTTTTTCTTTATTTTTTCCAATTGTTTTTCTAAGGATTCCTTTAAAACCTCCGCTTCTTCTTTTGATATCTGTCCATTTGCTATATCTTCTTCAAGAAATCCACACCATGCCTTAGCTTCACCGGTTGTTTTTAGTTCATCAATTACTGTAGAAAATTCCTTAAACGCCTTACTCATTTTTATATCTTTTCTTTCATTTAATTTCTTTTTTTCATTTTTTTGTTCTTCATAATCTTGCTCTTCTTCTCCTTCAGTCAGTAATGATGGTTCTTCTTTTAGTTTAAGTGCTTTTATCATTGGTTTAAAAAATCTTTTTAATACATTAGGTTCATATTCTCCTATACTATCTATTAAATCTTTATTTTGATTTGCAAATTCATTAATCTTTTTACCAAATCTTCTGTTCCATGGAGAATATATTGATAAACTTTTCTTGTTAACTTCAATTGGTATTGCCTTATCTAAAGATTCTTTGTCTTTATTACTTATTGCTTTAACCGCATTAATTACATCTTCTTTTACAAAAAACTCCTGCTCCAATCCTTTAAGTAAACTATATACAATTATAGGGTCTACATTTTCTATTGAAAATTCATTATTAGCCTTTTCTATTCCAATCTTGTCACATAATTGCGAATTAATTTTATCTACACCATTTTTATGTGTTTTCATATATTTGAAATACTCTTTTGATTTAACTGCTGTAAATTTTGCCCCATCTTCTAGATATTTTACTTTTATTTTTCTACCAATAATTAATTTTACAAATGGCTCAATATTTTCATTTTTTGCTACTGGTTTTACTGGCTCTGGCTTTACTGGTTCTGGTTTTACTGGTTCTGGCTTTACTGGTTCTGGCTTTACTGGTTCCGGTTTTACTGGTTCCGGTTTTACTGGTTCTGGCTTTACAGGTTCCGGTTTTACTGGTTCCGGTTTTACTGGTTCTGGCTTTACAGGTTCCGGTTTTACTGGTTCCGGCTTTACTGGTTCCGGTTTTACTGGTTCTGGTTTTACTGGTTCTGGCTTTACTGGTTCCGGTTTTGTTGGTTCTGGCTTTATTTTATTAATTTCAAATATGTCAGCTAACTCAGATAATATATGTTTTCTATCATGTAATTTGACATCATTTATTTTTTTCTTTAGTTCACCTAATTCTTTATATTCTTTTCTTATATTTGTTTCATCCAATTTTAAATCAATATCTTTTATTTTACTCTTTAAATTTGGAATTATCTCTTCTTTACGTCTACGATAAATAGAATCATTAGAATTAATACCATTTTTTTCCCACATCTGAATACCTTCAATTTGTAATTTTAATTCTTTTTCTAATAAGCTTTTTTCTTTTAAATATTTATTCTTATCATTAGCATATTGTACTAATTCATCTCTTCTTTCATCAATTTCATTTATCCATTCTTTTACTGATGATTTTAATTTTTGTTCTGCATCTTTTATTTCATCATCTAATTTCTGTCTTTGCATTTTTACACTATTTTTCATTTGCTCTAATCGTTGCTCTTCTTTGTCTTTAATTGGAATATCTGCTGGAAAAATGTCTCCATCCCATTTTTCATCAAATTCTTTTTTTCTTTCTTGATATCTTTTCTCCCTGTTTTCAATATCTTTAGTTATTTTATTATCGTATTTCTCAAATGTATCAATATGTATCTTCAATTCATCTACTATTTTTTCCTTTATTTCCATAATTTTTCTCCTTTCGTTTTTCTCACAAAACTATATCTATTATAACACTTATAGCATATTTTGTCAATTATTATGTTAATATGTTTTTAATTACAAAAAAAAAGAAGCCAATTTCTTGACTTCTTTCTATATAATAATTCAGTTATTATTCGATGATATCAGCAACAACACCTGAACCAACTGTTCTACCACCTTCACGAATAGCGAATCTTAATCCTTTTTCGATAGCGATAGGTGTGATTAATTCAATTGTCATTGATACGTTGTCACCTGGCATAACCATTTCTGTTCCAGCAGGTAATTCGATAACACCTGTTACGTCTGTTGTTCTGAAATAGAATTGTGGTCTGTATCCGTTGAAGAATGGAGTATGTCTTCCACCTTCGTCTTTAGTTAAAACGTATACTTCTGATGTGAATTTTGTATGTGGATGAATTGTTCCTGGTTTACATAGTACTTGACCTCTTTCGATGTCTTTTCTATCAATACCTCTTAATAATGTTCCGATATTATCTCCAGCTTCAGCTTGATCTAATAATTTTCTGAACATTTCTACACCTGTAACAACAGTTTTTCTTCTTTCTGTTGATAGACCGATGATTTCAACTTCGTCAGAAACTTTAACAATTCCTCTTTCTACTCTACCTGTTGCAACTGTTCCACGTCCTGTAATTGTGAATACGTCTTCAACAGGCATTAAGAATGGTTGATCAATTGGTCTTTCTGGTGTTGGTATATAACTGTCAACTGCATCCATTAATTCTTTGATTGGAGCATAAACAGGATCATTAGGATCTGTTGATGTACTCTCTAATACTTTTAATGAAGAACCTTTTATAATTGGAATCTCGTCTCCTGGGAAACCATATTCTGATAATAGGTCTCTAACTTCCATTTCAACTAATTCTAATAATTCTGGATCGTCTACCATATCACATTTATTTAAGTAAACAACGATGTATTTTACACCTACTTGTCTAGCTAATAAGATGTGTTCTCTTGTTTGTGGCATTGGTCCATCAGCTGCTGATACAACTAATATTGCACCATCCATTTGAGCAGCACCTGTAATCATGTTTTTAACATAGTCAGCATGTCCTGGGCAGTCTACGTGTGCGTAGTGTCTGTTATCTGTTTCATATTCTACGTGAGCTGTATTAATTGTGATTCCTCTTGCTTTTTCTTCTGGTGCACCATCAATTTCATCATAAGCTTCGAATTTAGCTTTTCCTAATAATGATAAATATTTTGTGATAGCAGCAGTTGTTGTTGTTTTTCCATGGTCAACGTGTCCGATTGTACCGATGTTAACGTGTGGCTTTGTTCTTTCAAATTTTGCTTTTGCCATTTTTTATTCCTCCTTGTTTTTTTGGTGACATCTTTTAATATCACTCTATTTTATTTTTAATATTAATAACTTTTTTATGCACTTGCATTTTATAACACTTTAGTTAAAAATGCAAGTGTTTTTATAAAATTAGTCTTCTTTTTTAGCTCTTGAAGCAACTATTGATTCTAGAACTGATTTTGGAACTTCTTCATAATGAGATGGTTCCATAGAGTATGTTCCTCTACCTTGTGTTTTTGAACGTAAGTCTGTTGCATATCCAAACATTTCTGATAATGGTATAAATGCTTTAATTTCTTGCATTCCATCGTTTGCTTCCATTCCTTCCATTCTACCACGTCTTGAGTTTACATCTCCTATAACATCTCCCATATATTCTTCTGGAACTGTTATTTCAACTTTCATAATTGGTTCTAAGATAACTGATTTAGCTTGTCTACATCCTTCTTTAAACGCCATAGAAGCAGCAATCTTGAATGCCATTTCTGATGAGTCAACTTCGTGATAAGAACCATCAACTAATGATACTTTGAAATCAATTACTGGGTATCCAGCTAAGATACCGCTTTCAGCAGCTTCTCTCATTCCTTGTTCAATTGGTTTAATATATTCTTTTGGAACTGCTCCTCCAACGATTTTGCTTTCGAACTCAATTCCTTTTCCTGGTTCTAGTGGTTCCATTTCAAACCATACATCACCGTATTGTCCTTTACCACCAGATTGACGAATAAATTTACCTTGAACTTTTACTTTATTTCTAATTGTTTCTTTGTAAGCAACTTGTGGTTTACCTACATTACATTCTACCTTGAATTCTCTTTTTAATCTATCAACAATTATGTCTAAGTGTAACTCACCCATACCAGCAATAATTGTTTGACCTGTTTCTTGATTTGTATAAGCTTTAAATGTTGGATCTTCTTCAGCTAATTTTGCTAAAGCAATTCCCATTTTTTCTTGAGCAGCTTTGTCTTTTGGCTCGATAGCTATATCAATAACTGGTTCAGGGAATTCCATTGATTCTAGAATTATTGGATGTTCTGGATCACATAAAGTATTTCCTGTTGTAACATCTTTTAATCCTACTGCAGCTGCAATATCACCAGCATATACTTTTTCAATATCTTCTCTGTGATTTGAGTGCATTTGTAGAATTCTTCCTACTCTTTCTTTTTTATCTTTGCTTGAATTTAAAACTGTTGATCCTGTTTCTAATACACCTGAGTATACTCTGAAGAAACATAATTTTCCTACGAATGGATCTGTTGCAATTTTAAATGCTAAAGCAGCAAATGGTTCTGAATCAGAAGTTTTAGCTTCTGTTGGTTCACCATCTAATGTTTCACCTTTGATATGTGGTATATCTAATGGTGATGGCATATAATCAATTATTGCATTTAATAATTCTTGTACACCTTTATTTTTATATGAAGATCCACATGTTACAGGAACGATTTCGTTAGCAATTGTTCCTTTTCTTAATGCTTTTTTGATTTCTTCTTCAGAAGGTTCTTCTCCTTCTAAATATTTCATCATTAATTCTTCATCTTGTTCACATGCTGCTTCAATCATTGTTGTTCTCCATTTTTTAGCTTCATCTAACATATCTTCTGGAATGTCTGTTTCTTCAATTTCTTTTCCTAAATCATCTTTATGGATGAATGCTCTCATTTTAATTAAATCAACTATTCCTTTGAAGTTATCTTCTGCCCCTATTGGTAATTGAACTGGAACTGGATTTGCACGTAATCTATTTTTTAATTGGTCAACACATAACATAAAGTTAGCTCCAACTATGTCCATTTTATTTACATATACCATTCTTGGAACTTGATATTTGTCAGCTTGTCTCCAAACTGTTTCTGTTTGTGGTTGAACTCCACCTTTTGCAGCTAATACTGTAACTGCACCATCTAGAACTCTTAAAGATCTTTGTACTTCTACTGTAAAGTCAACGTGTCCTGGTGTATCAATAATGTTAATTCGATTATTTTTCCAGAAACATGTTGTTGCAGCAGATGTAATTGTGATGCCTCTTTCTTGTTCTTGTTCCATCCAGTCCATTGTTGCTGCACCTTCATGAACTTCTCCAATTTTATGTGTTTTACCTGTATAGAATAATATTCTCTCTGTTGTTGTTGTTTTTCCTGCATCTATATGTGCCATTATTCCTATATTTCTTGTTCTTTCTAATGGGTATGCTCTTCCTGCCATATTTTATCCTCCTTTTTGGACAAGATATACATTTAATTTTAATACCTTCTAAAATTAATGTATTCTTTATATCTAAATTTCTAAATTTTGATTAAAAGTAGTAAGATGTTCAATTTTTGTAGTTATCACAAGCCGAAGTCGTACAAAAGTACGTCGAGGTTTGTGATAGATACTGAAATTGAACAGATTGCTGCTTTTAATCAAAATTCTACCATTTGTAATGAGCAAAAGCCTTATTAGCTTCAGCCATTCTATGTGTGTCTTCTTTCTTCTTGAATGCTCCACCATTTCCATTAACAGCATCCATAATTTCAGCTGCTAATTTTTGAGCCATAGTTTTTTCATGTCTATTTCTAGCATATAAAACTAACCATCTTAGTCCTAAAGTTTGTCTTCTTTCAGGTCTAATTTCTAATGGTACTTGGTATGTTGCTCCACCTACTCTTCTTGCTTTAACTTCAAGAACTGGCATGATATTTTCTAATGCTGCTTCAAATACTTCTAAAGGATTTTTTCCTTCTTTTTCTTTTATTATGTCAAAAGCATCATATACTATACCTTGAGCAACTGATTTTTTACCATCTAGCATTATGTTGTTTATTAATTTAGTAACAACTTTGCTATTATATATTGGATCTGGTAATACATCTCTTTTTGCTATATATCCTCTTCTTGGCACTATTCTTCACTCCTTTTCTTTTTTGATATCTATAAGATATCTAAGTTACTCTGGAAAGTTTATTCTTTCCCGCATAGTGCTACATAATCTATTCTAAATTTAAGTACCTTAATTTAGTAAATTGTGTGCACTAATCTAAATAATTAAAAATCAAATAAATTAGGTATATTGTGCATTTTTGATATTTATTGCAAGATGAGACTATCCGTTTGTATGCCGATTTTTGCAATAGATGTCGAAAATGTGCAAGATGCCCGATTTAGTTAATTTTCTATTTTTTAGGTCTCTTAGCTCCATATTTAGAACGAGCTTGCATTCTGTCTTTTACTCCTGCTGTATCTAATGTTCCTCTAATAATATGGTATCTAACACCTGGAAGGTCTTTTACTCTTCCTCCTCTAATTAGAACTACACTGTGTTCTTGTAGGTTATGTCCTATTCCTGGGATATAAGATGTTACTTCATAACCGTTTGAAAGTCTAACTCTGGCAACTTTTCTTAAAGCTGAGTTTGGTTTTTTAGGTGTTACTGTTTTTACAACTGTACATACACCTCTTTTTTGTGGTGCTCTATTGTTTGTTAATGTTTTGTTTTTTGAATTCCATCCATGTTGTAGAGCTGGTGCTGTTGATTTTGCCTTTGAAGTTTGTCTTCCTTTTCTTACTAATTGATTAATTGTTGGCACTTAAATTTCACCTCTTTCTTTGTTAAAATAAACCGCTATAAAGCTAGCATATATTGCCAGTTTTACTGCGGTTTATATTTTATCATTTTTTTATTGTTATGTCAATATTTTTATTGTATTTTTATTCACATTTTCCGTCAGGCAAAGCATCAATATTTTTTAAGTTAAATAATCTTTTAAACATATATTTGATTTTGCTAAATCCTGTTATGCCACAAATAATATCTATATTCTCATTTGTACTAGCATTTTTGCATATTTTTGAAATAACCTTCTTTTCTTTATTGCTCAAATTTGTATTTTTTAAATATGCTAAATTATATGTTATAGGAATTATTGTGTCTATTTCATCAAAACATTTTTTTGAAAATGACATTGTATAATTATATATTAAATTTCTTTCGTCAAAATTATATCTTTTTGCAAATACTTCTAATACCATACATATTGTTGGATCCATTTTTCTTATAGCAACATTATCAAATGTTTTATGTTCCCCCATAGCATAATCCATTACCAATTCCTTAATTTCATTTTTGTATTCTTTCTCGTTTAACAATATATTTCTTATTTCTTGTGTTGGATATATTTTAATTTCTTCTCCATTGCTAACCAAAGCTTTATATACAATCTCTCTATCTTCTTCTTTTGCAATAATATTTGATAATGTTATATTTTCTTTTTTTATCTTTGTTGTTATAGGGTTTATCTTTAATTTCTCTTTTGGTTCTAATTCTCCTGTTTTTACTTCATTTAACTTTTCCTTACTTCTAGTTTGTTCTGCTATAATTTCTTCAACTATAGCTCTAGCAAGTATTTCTACCTCATCAGATTGTTCTTGTTCACTAATAACTTCTGTCTCCTGTTTTTTATCTTGTTTAGTTTCACTGACAGAATCTATCTCTATTTCTCCTATTTCAATATTTGGTATAGGCTCAAATTCTTGAACATTTATATATTCTATTGGCTCTTGTTCTTCTACTTGAAATTCTTCTACTAGAGGTAATTTCACTGTTTCTTCTACAGTTTCTATATTTTGTATTGTTTCTTTTTCTTCTGCATTCGTCTTTTCAAAAATGTAGTCCCAATTTTTATTCTTAAATTCTCTTTTTACTGTTGCAAACTCTACAAGTCCTTTTTCCATATTTATAATGTAACCCTCTATTTCATTTATTTTTTGCTTGAAAAAAGAGTTTTGTTCATCTTGTTTTTCCTCCTCTTTTTGAGCTTTTACAGACAATTCTGGAACTCTTCCAAATCTCTCGAAAAATTCCTGTTTTCGAATTTCATATTCTATATTTTTTCCTGATTGACTTGATATTTCCTCTTCTATCTCTTGCTTTTCTTCTTCCATTTTGCGTACTTTTCTTATTTTATCTGTTATCGCATTATCAATTGTCAAATCAACTATCTTTTTTACTTCATTAAATTTAAAGTTGAGTTTATTTTGTAATTTTTGACTCTCATTACCTAATTTAGAAATTTTTTGTCCGAGCGCATTAATATCAACAGTCCAATAATTAATATTATCCTGTTTTTTCTCATTTCTTTGATTTGCTAATTGCATTCTTTGATTTTCTAATTCTTGTATTTGTGCTTTTGTTTGTTCTGCCTCATTAACAAAATTTTTTATAATTCTTTTTATTTCCTCTAAATCGTTCATTTTTAAACCTATCAAGTAATATAATTACTCAATAAACTCCTTTCTTTAGTTATCTATCTCACCATATATCCTATTTTAACATAATATAATTTTTTCTACAAGCATTTTTATTACCTTTTTTTCATTTTTTGTTGATTTTCTTTGTTTTTTATCGTTTTTTGTAATCAAAATGTAATATAAAAGTAATATTTTTGTAATATAAAAAGCACTGATAAATTCTAATATTTATCAGTGCTTTTTATCATATTATTCAAATCTCTCATTCCTCTATCTGCAAGTTTTCCATATTTAACTTTTTTATCTTTTATTCTTTTACCTAATTCAGGAACTATTCCAAAATTAGCATTCATTGGTTGAAATTTATCATTTTCAGTTGAAATGTATTTTGCTAACGCTCCAATCATGGTTGTTTCCGGGAACCTTATTTTTTCTGAGTTATTATATTTTTCACATGCATTAATAGCTGCTACCATTCCTGATGAAATTGACTCAACATACCCTTCAACACCTGTAATTTGCCCCGCAAAAAATATATTCATATTACTTTTTAGATTATATGTATCATCTAATAATGTTGTTGAATTGATATATGTATTTCTATGCATTACACCATATTTTACAAACTCAGCATTTTGAAGACCTGGAATCATACTAAATACTCTTTTCTGTTCTCCAAATTTTAGATTTGTTTGAAATCCAACAATATTATATATTATACCTTCTGTGTCATCTTGTCTTAATTGTACAACTGCATAAGGTCTTTTTCCAGTTCTTGGATCATCAAATCCAACAGGTTTTAATGGTCCATATCTTAATGTATCTAATCCTCTTTTTGCCATTACTTCAACTGGCATACATCCCTCAAAAATTTCTCTTTTTTCAAATTCATGTAATGTAACTATTTCAGCATTTACCAATTCATTACAAAAGTTTTCATATTCTTCTTTATTCATTGGAAGATTTATATAACTTGCATTTTGATTTTTTAATCTTTTATTCCATTTTTCTAACGTTTCATCTTTTTGTTTTTCTTGATCATACCTATTTCCGAAAAACGCAATATTAAAATCTATGCTTTCTTTTGTTATAATAGGTGCTGCCGCATCATAAAAATATAGTTTATCTTGTCCTGTAATTTTTGATATTTCTTGTGCCATCCCAGAAGATGTTAGTGGACCTGTTGCTATAATAACAATTCCGTCTTTGCTCATTTCTTCTACATTTATTATTTCTTCATGAATAATTTCTATTAATGAATTTTTTTCAATTTCTTCTGTTACTCTTTGAGCAAATATTTCTCTATCAACTGCTAATGCTTGTCCAGCTGGAACTTGTGTTTCGTCTGCTATTTTTATTAATAAAGAATCTAAATACCTAAGTTCTTCTTTTAATAGTCCACATGCATTTGTATGTAAATTTGATTTAAATGAATTGCTACATACTATTTCTGCTAAATTTTTATTACTATGTGCTTCTGTAAATTTAACAGGTTTCATTTCATATAATTTTACTTTTATTCCTCTTTTTGCAATTTGGTATGCAGCCTCACAACCTGCAAGGCCACCTCCAATTACTGTTATATAATCTTTCATAATTACTCCCTTTATTCAAATAATTTCATAATATCTTCTTTTGAAAGCTTACTAATAAATGATGTCTTTGTATCAAGTACATTGTCAATTAACTCTGATTTTTTTTGTTGCAAATCATATATTTTTTCTTCTATTGAATTTTTTGTAATTAATTTATATACTTGAACATTATTTTTCTGCCCTATCCTATACGCTCTATCTGTTGCTTGATTCTCTGCTGATGCATTCCACCAAGGATCATAATGAATAACCATATCTGCCCCTGTTAAATTAAGACCTGTTCCTCCAGCTTTAAGTGAAATCAAAAATACTTTTATGTCTTTATTCTCATTAAATTCATCAACCATTCTAATTCTCTCGTCAACTTTAGTTGAACCTGTTAATTTAAAATATGTTATCTCATTTTTTTCTAATTCTTTTTGAATAAGTTCAAACATTGAAGTATATCCAGAAAATAGCAAAATTTTATGTCCCGCTTCTGTAGCATCTTTTATTATTTCTATACATTGTTCCAACTTACTGCTTCCTTCTTGATAATCTTTAATAAATAAACTTGGATGACAACAAATTTGGCGTAATCTTGTTAAAGCTGCCAAAACTTGAATATGACTTTTTTCAAATCCCCTTAAATTTATAGTTTCCGCAAGATCTTGTTTTGCTTGTGCTAAATAATTTAAATAAATTTTCTCTTGTTCATCCTTCATTTGATTATTCAAAACTGTTATTGTTTTTTCTGGTAATTCTGTTAAAACTTCTTTTTTTGTTCTTCTAAGAACAAAAGGTTCGATTAACATCTTTAACTTCTTCATTGCATTTTGATTATTATCTTTAACTATTGGCATTTCATATTCTGTTTTAAATTTTTTATATCCAAATAAGTATCCCGGCATTATATAATCAAAAATTGACCATAATTCTGCAAGTGAATTTTCTATCGGTGTTCCTGTTAAAGCATATTTTGTATCTGCTAATATTTCTTTAACTGCTTTTGCATTTTGAGTATTGCTATTTTTCAAATATTGTGCTTCATCCGTTATTGCAAATCTAAATTGATATTTATTTTCTTTATATGTTTCTATATCTCTTTTTAATAAATCATATGATGTTATTACTAAATCATATTCCCCCATTTTTTCTATTTGGCTTTTACGTTCTTGTGCACTTCCTCTTATAACAAGAGTTTTCAATTTATTAGTAAATTTTTGAGATTCATTTTGCCAATTTAATGTAAGTGAACTTGGACAAATTACTATAGACGCTCTTTTTTCACTATCTGAATTTTCTTCAACATATCCAGCAATAATTGATAGCATTTGTATTGTTTTTCCAAGTCCCATATCATCAGCTAATATTCCACCAAATTTATAATTATCTAATGTCTTAAGCCATTTATATCCTGCTTTTTGATAATATCTTAAAATATTATCTAAACTTAATGGTATTTCTATATCGTCTTCTCCATTTTGTTTATCTAGTCCATTTATTAATTTTTTATATTCTGAATTTTTATCTATTTGAGTATTTTTTACAGTTTTTAATAGCTGATTTAGATATAAACTCCTATTAACAGGTAATTTAATATTTCCTTTTTCTAAATCCTTATAACTTATGTCCATACCAGTCATTAATTTGTCAATAAATTCTATATCTGGGTTCTCTTCTAAATTCACAAAACTTCCATCTTTTAATTTATGATATTTCTTTTTTAATTCATACTTAGCCATTATTTCTTCTAATTCTTTAACATCTATATTTAAATTATCTAAATCAATGGTCAATAAATTATTTTCAACCTTTACTCCTAAACTTCCTATTTTAGGTTGTTTTATTTCTTTAGATTTAAAGTTATCTGTTACCATTACTTCAAATTTTTGCATATATTCATTTATATCATTTGTTAAAAAATTATATATTTTTTCTTCCTCTGGAAGGATAAAACATTCTTTTTGAGCATAGTACATGAAACCTGTTTTTCTAAACAAGTTTAATGCTCTATTTTCTGATACAACATCTCTTGGATATTTTATTTCTATTTTTTGTTGCAATGGATTAAATTCTTCTTCACCATAACAAAATTTTGTATCAGCTAATACATAATCATTTTCATCAAAATCTAAAAATAATTTTACACCAAGTTTCTTTGGCTTATATTGTTCTATCTTTTGTTCATCTATGCCTTCAAATTCTATACTGTTTTTTAATTTCAATAATATAACCGAAAATAATTCTGGCAATTGCTCTTTTCCAAATACTAATTCTGTTAAATAATTATTTTTTAACATTTTTAATAATTTAATAGTTGTTTGTTCATATTTTTGGTCACATTTATATAATTTATTGTCTAATAATATATATTTATAATCTTTTCCCTTTAATATTTCAATATCTCTCATAATGTCTATATCTTTGTTTAAAACAATTTTGTATTCTTCTTTTCCCTTTTTCTTCATTACAAAATGCAAATCAGGATTTTTATCTATTAATTCTATTTTTTCGTCTTTATATTCCTTTTGAAATGATATTTGTTTTCCTTTTAATATTTCAAATATTTCATCTAACCCACTATTATTCAAAATAATATATCCATCATTCATAGCTTTTCCATAATATCTATAATTTGAATTTGAATTTGAGTTTACAAATCTTATTATTTCTGAATGTTTTAATATGAATTCTAATATTTGTTGTTGACTTTCTTCAAATATTTCTTTTTTGTGAGTAAATTCTAATTTATTACCATATTTATATTTTTCTCCATTCAGCATCCTGTCATAAAATTCTGTTAAATTTTTTAATTTATACATTCTTTGATTTCCAATTTTAAATTCTACTCTCATATTATTCGAATATCTATCATAAATCATTTTAGGTTCAAGTTTCACTTTTTCTATATTTGACTCTTGCTCTTTTTCTTCTTCAATTTCTTGCATTTCTTCTGCATAAAATTCATTTACTATTTGTTTAAAGCTTCTATATTTAAAATCACTTCGTAGCATTTTGTTTTGATTTACATTACCAAGCCCTCTTATCAGTCTTTCATATTGACTATTTGTATCAAATTCCATCATTGTTGCTACTATATGTTTACATGCTGCATATCTGCTCTGATAATCTGGACATTCACAAGTTACATCTATTATTTCTCCACCTTCCACACTTATATGTGTTCTATATATATCTTGTCCTGTTACATTTCCCGTTATATCAAAATTATCCTTATCATTATAATTTATTTTTTCTATTTCAACTCTTTGAGTTTTTACATATAGTCTTGCTTTTTGTACTCTTTCATTTCCTGCATCATAATACAATTCTTCTATTATTTCATCATCTACAAACATATCTTCCCTCGCCATTTCTTGGCTTATAATTATATACTATTTTTTATCATTTGACAAGGATTTTATAACAGTAAAATTAAAAGATTAGTTATATTTCAAACTAATCTTTATTTTAAATATTTATACTATTTTCTAACATCTGCTCCAAACTTTTTACAAACATTTTCCATAACTTTCTCCATTAAGCCATTAACAACCTCATCAGTCAAAGTCTTTTTATTATCTGAAAAAGTTAATGAATACGCAATAGATTTTTTATCTAATCCAATTATAGCACCTGTATAAACATCAAAAACTTCAATTTCTGTAAGCAAACTTCCTCCTGCATTTTTAATAACCTTTTCAATTTCTTTTGATGTTAAAGATTTATCAACTACAAATGCAATATCCTTCTTTATACTTGGAAATTTTGAAATTTCTTTATATTTCATTTTTCCAACTTTTTTCTTGAACAATTCATCTAAATTAATTTCAAGTACAAAAACATCTTCTTTTGTAACATTTGGATGTACTTTTCCAATCATTCCAATATCTGTACCATTTACATTTATAATAGCACTTTGACCAGGATGCATTTCTTTTGGCATATCTTTTTTCATAAAGCTATATCTTCCTGCATATCCAAGATAATCAAGAATCTCCTCAGCAACTCCCTTAATTGTATAAAAGTCTACGTTTTTTGTGTTATTTAATCCCAAATAATATTTTCCAGTCATTAATACACATAATTTTGTATCTTCTCCATATACTTCTCCTTTTTTATAGAAGCCTTTTCCAATTTCAAATATTGATACATCTTTTTGTCCACGTGCATAATTATATTCATAAATTTTATATAATGATGGAATTATACTATATCTCAAAGTATTTCTATCTTCTGTAATTGGGTCTAATAATTTTAATGATTCAAACTCATCTAAAGTATATCCATTTACTTCCTTATCATTTATTAATATATATGATAAGGTTTCATTTAAACCTAAAGCTATCATTTTATTTCTGATTTCTCTTTGTGTTTTATCATAACTTCCTTTTCTCATTGGAACAACAGGTAATTTTCCTTGTATATTATCAACACCATATATACGACTTACTTCTTCAATTAGATCTTCTTTAATTGAAATATCTAATCTTCTTGAAGGCACTTTAACTGTTACAATCTCACCATTAACTTTGTATGTAAATCCTAATTTTCTAAATACGTTAAGAATTTCTTCATTTGGTATAGCAGTTCCTAATACATCATTTATATTTTTAAATGTTATATCAATTTCTTTGTCATCTTTATTAGTTGTATCATATACGACTGTTCCTGTCACAACTTTTCCATTTGCATATTTTTCTAATAACGCACAAGCTCTTTCAATTGCCATATATGTTCTATTAGGGTCAAGACCTTTTTCGAATCTATTACTTGCTTCACTTCTTAGAATTTTATTAGAAGTTACTCTTACTTTTACAGAATCGAATATTGCAGATTCAATAATTATATTTTTTGTATTTTCTTCAACTTCAGTTTCTAATCCACCCATAACTCCAGCTAATCCAACACTATGTGTACTATCAGCAATTACGATATCATTATTACTTAATATTCTTTCATTCCCATCTAAAGTAGTTAATTTTTCTCCTTCATCAGCCATTCTAACAACTAGCTTATTTCCAAGTCTATCTGCATCATAGAAATGCAATGGCTGACCAAGTTCAAGCATAACATAATTGCTTATATCAACAACATTATTAATAGGTCTTATTCCAGAAGCAATTAATCTATTTTTAATAAAAGCAGGGCTTTCTTTAATTTCAACATCTTCTACTTTTTTAACTAATAGCATTTTACAATTTTCTGTTTTAACCTCTGATATAAAAGATTTATTAATATCTTCACCTTGTTCTTTATGTTCTAAATCAACATCTTTAACAGTTTTATCATAAATTGCACCAATTTCATAAGCCATACCTAATATACTTAGTAAATCACCTCTATTGGCCGTCAATTCAAAATCTATTACTCCATCATCCATTCCCATATATTTGATTGGATCATCTCCAGGTACAGCATCATTTCCAAGTTCAGCAATTCCCTCTGAATCCTCTGGTTTTAAAAATTTATGTTCTATACCCAATTCAGCAATTGAGCACAACATACCATTTGACTCTTGACCTCTTATCATACCTTTTTTTATAGTCTTATCTGGTAAAACTGCTCCATCTAATGCAACAATGACTTTTAAACCTTTTCTAGCATTAGGTGCACCACATACTATATCTAATACTTCTGTTCCTATATTTACCTTGCATAAATGTAAGTGGTCAGAATCTGGATGGTCAACACATTCAATAATCTCACCAATTACTAACTTTGTAGCATTAATCAACTTTCCAGCATAATCATATTCATTTCCTACCTTTGTCATATCTTCTGCCAATTGATTTATATCTACATCTATGTCTACATAATCTTTTACAAAATTTGTACTTAATTTCATTATTTTACCTCCTTTTACAATTTATTCTTCGTCCTTTCTATCAAATTGTGATAAAAAACGTATATCATTTGAATATAAATATCTCATATCTGGTATTCCATATTTAAACATTGCTAAACGCTCTAAGCCTGTTCCGAATGCAAAACCACTATATTTTTCTGGATCATATCCATTCATTTTCAATACATTTGGATGTACAATTCCTGATCCAAGTACTTCTATCCATCCTGTTTGCTTGCATAAATTACATCCTTTTCCTCCGCATTTGAAACAACTTACATCAACTTCATAAGATGGTTCTGTAAATGGAAAATAACTTGGTCTAAAACGCAATTCGCAATTTTTCCCTATTAATTTTTTTACAAATACCTCTAATGTTCCTTTTAAATCTGCAAGTGATACATTTCTTTCTTTTTTATCTATTACAAGTCCTTCAACCTGACCAAATTGATGTGAGTGTGTTGCATCATCTTCTCTACGATATGTTTTTCCTGCACATATCATTCTTATTGGTGTTTTTTCTGTATTAGCAAGCATTGTTCTTGCTTGAACTGCTGATGTTTGTGTTCTTAATAAGTATTCATTTGTTATGTAGAAACTGTCTTGCATATCTCTTGCTGGATGACCTTTTGGTAAATTTAATCTTTCAAAACAGAACTCGTCTGTTTCTAATTCTGGACCTGCTACAACATCATATCCCATTGATACAAATAAATCTTCTATTTCCTCTATTACCCTATTTACAGGATGTTTGCTTCCTCTTTTCATTTTTGTTCCAGGTAGTGTTATATCTATCGTTTCTTTTTCTAATTTTTCAGCTAACATGTTTTCTCTTATACTTTCTTCAGCAATAGATAATTTTTCTTCTATAGCTTTTCTAGCATCATTTACAAGTGCTCCTATCTTTGGTCTTTCTTCTGGGCTTAAATTTCCTAAACTTTTTAGTAAGTTTGATAATTCACTTTTCTTTCCTAAAACTTTAACTTTTAAGTCTTGCAATTCTTTTGAGTCTTTTATTTCTTTGATTCTTTCTTCTGCTTGTTTTTTAATCTCTTCAATTTTTTCTTGCATCTTTTCTATCCTTCCTTTCTCTAGGTATAATCCTAATTGTCTGTCCAACAACAAAAGAACCATCCTTCCTATCTATTAGGACGAATGGTTCTTTTCGTGGTACCACCTAATTTTATTAATTACTTGCTTTTTTATATTTTATAAAGCTCGTTTATTAACCTCATTATAGTTTTAACGGTTCAACCGCTTACTTCTACTGTTGTTCAAAGTAAGACCTCAAAAGTGAATTTTCAATATATTTTGTATAAATAGCTCTCAGCTTTGCTATTTTCTCTGTAATACGTTTCAATATATTTACTTTGCTTTTTCATAGGATTTTATTAATATACTCTAACATTTGTAATTATAGCACCTTTTCCTAGATTTGTAAAGCATCCTGCTTGAAAAATTCTTCAATTATTTGTGCACATCTTTTTGAAGCCTTTTCTAAAAATTGTTCAAATGTTATATTATTATTTCCATTTGGATTATCTGAAATACTTCTTATAACAATAAATGGTATATTATCTAATTTACATACTTGTGCAATTGCAGAACCTTCCATTTCGATTGCATCTGCATTAAATTTTGTTCTTATTTTATCTTTCATTGTTTTTTCTGTACAAAAAATATCTCCTGATGCAATTGTACCGACCTTTATTTTAAATTCTTTATCTTGTAACTTTGATATTATTTGTTCCATTTTTCTAATTAATTCACTATCACTTTCAACATTTTCCCCTACATTACTTATGAAACCTTTCGGATGCCCAAATGCGGTTATATCAAAATCATGTTGAACTAATTTTTTTCCTATTACTATATCTCCTATTTCTAATTCATTATTTGCACAACCAGCTGACCCAACATTTATAATAGCTTCTACCTTAAAATTGTCTATTAAAATTTGTGTTGTTCTAGCCGCATTCACTTTTCCTACTCCTGACTCTACTAAAACAACATTTTTTTCATTTATTTTTCCTTCAAAAAAAGTCAATTCACATACTTTTTTTTCTTCTATCTCTGTCATTATTTTTTTTATTTCTTGCATTTCTTCTTGCATTGCTGCTATTATTCCATATATCTTCATATCATTAATCTCCTTATTCCAATTTAAATTACTGTGTTAATATTTTATCGCATTATATACGAAATAGCAAGCAAAAAGACACTATATTTCAAGTGTCTTTCTATATTATAAATTATTGTAATTCAATAACTGCTCCAACTTCTTCTAATTTAGCTTTTAATTCTTCAGCTTCAGCTTTAGAAACGTTTTCTTTTAATGTTTTTGGTGCTCCATCAACCATTTCTTTAGCTTCTTTTAATCCTAATCCTAATGCGTTTTTAACAGCAGTGATAACTTTAATTTTTTGATCTCCTGCTGCTGATAATACAACATTGAATGAAGATTTTTCTTCAGCTGCTGCAGCTCCTGCTGCTGCTGGTGCAGCTGCTGCTACTGCAGATACTCCAAATTCTTCTTCTATAGCTTTTACTAAATCAGCTAATTCTACTACTGTCATTTTTTTGATTTCTTCTATCATTTCTTCTTTACTCATTTTTAAATCCTCCTATTTTTTATTTTAATATTTACGATATAAGTTCGCTACTCTAATTATTTTCATATTTTAATAAATTGCATAGATATACTAAGCATTTTCTTTTTGAGCTTTAACTTGATCAAGTGCAACTGCAAGTTTTGATATATTTCCAAGTAATGCACCAGCAAGCATAGATAGTAATGTTTCTCTTGATGGTAATTTTGCCAAAGTTATTATTTCTTCAGCTGTCATTACTTTTCCATCAATTACACCACCTTTGATTTTGTAAAAATCATTATTTTTACTGTAATTGTATATTACTTTAGCTGTTTCTAAGTAATCATCATTGTTCATAACAACTGCTGTTGGACCTTCTAGTAAACTTTCTAGTCCTTCAATTCCAGCTTCAGCTAATGCTCTTCTTGTTATGTTGTTTTTGATTACTGTGTATTCAGAATTAGATTTTCTAAGTTCTGCTCTTAATTCTGTTACATCAGCTACATTAATTCCTCTGTAATCTGTTAAAAGTATTATTTTAGCTTCTTTCATTTTTTCAGCTAATTTTGATACTTCTTCTTTCTTTTGGTTTAAGATTTTTTCACTTGCCATTTTATAATTCACCTCCTAGATGTATTTTTATATTTAAAAATAAAAAACAATCCCTATGCCAAATATCTCGAGGCATAAAGATTGTGTTTATCTCAATATACCTCGGTAGGTCTTATTTTATTGCCTACTGTCTTTGGCTATTATTATATATATAAATTATTTTTGGTTAATAGAAAGTCCAGGTCCCATTGTTGTTGATATAGATACACCTTTGATGTATTGTCCTTTAGCTGCTGCTGGTTTAGCTTTTATTATAGCTCCCATTATTGCATCATAGTTTTCAGCTAATTTATCAGCTCCAAATGAAACTTTTCCAAATCCTAAGTGAATAATATTTGTTTTATCTAATCTATATTCAACTTTACCAGATTTGATTTCTTTTATTGCTTTTGCTACATCCATTGTAACTGTTCCTGATTTAGGGTTTGGCATTAAACCTTTTGGTCCTAATACTTTACCTAATCTACCAACTACACCCATCATATCTGGTGTTGCAACAATCACATCATAATCAAACCAGTTGTCATTTTGAATTCTTGGTATTAATTCTTCAGCTCCTACAAAGTCAGCTCCAGCTTTTTCAGCTTCATCTGCTTTTGGACCTTTAGCAAATACTAAAACTCTTTGTGTTTTTCCTGTACCATTTGGAAGTACAACAGTACCTCTTACTTGTTGGTCAGCATGTTTTGAATCTACACCTAATTTAACATGTAATTCAACTGTTTGATCAAATTTTGTTTTTGGCATTTTTTCTATTACATCTAATGCTTCTTTGATTTCATATTCTTTATTAGAATCAACTAATTTAGAACACTCTACATATCTTTTTGATTTTTTCATTTTTAATCCTCCTTTGGTTTTAACGAGTTATTTTATATAACTCTCCCACTTTTTATATAATATTAGTCTTCTACAACTACTCCCATACTTCTAGCTGTTCCAGCTACCATTTTCATAGCTGTTTCTATTGATGCAGCATTTAAGTCAGGCATTTTTTGTTCAGCTATTGCTTTAACTTGTTCCATTGTTATTTTAGCAACTTTATCTCTGTTTGGTTTTCCAGAACCTTTTTCAATTTTAGCTGCCTTTTTTATTAATACAGCTACTGGTGGAACTTTTGTAATAAATGAGAAAGATTTATCTTTATATACAGTTATTACAACAGGGATTATGAATCCTGCTTGATTTGCTGTTCTATCATTGAATTCTTTAACGAATTGCATGATGTTTACACCACTACCACCTAAAGCTGGTCCAACTGGTGGAGCTGGAGTTGCCTTTGCTGCTTCTATTTGTAATTTTATAATATTTGAAATTTCTTTTTCTGCCATTTTAAAATTTCGCCTCCTTTAATCTACTTTTTGTATTTGTGAAAATTCTAATTCTACTGGTGTTTCCCTACCAAACATAGATATTAAAACTTTTACTTTATGCTTTTCTTTATTTATTTCTTGAACAGTTCCTATTGAGTCTTTAAATGGTCCATTTAATATTTGTACTGAATCATTTACATCATAATCAACACTTATTGATGCATCCTCAAATCCCATTGCACGAATTTCTTCATCAGTTAATGGAATAGGGTCTGTTCCAGATCCTACAAATCCTGTAACACCTCTAGTATTTCTAACAATATACCATGTTTCTTCTGTTACAATCATTTTTACTAAAACATAACCTGGAAACACTTTTTTCAAGTTTGCTTTTCTTTGCCCATCTTTTATTTCAATTTGTTCTTCCATTGGAACAACTATGTCAAAGAAATATTCTTCCAGTTCTCTGTTTTTTACTGTTTTTTCAAGGTCAGTTTTTACTTTATTTTCATATCCTGAATATGTATGTACTACATACCACCTTGGTGACATATCATAATCTTTTTGTGACATTTATTTGACCTCCTTATTGTTCCGGATTAGTTTGTTCACCATCAGTAGTTGTTTCTTCTGTTGGTGTAACATCTTCTGTATTTGACTCAGTTGTATTTGAATCCTCTGCTGTTGAACTATCATTACTATCATTACTATCATTTGATGTTTCTTCAGTAGCAGAATCCTTTGTATCTGTGTTTTCTTGGTTGTCCGTATTTTTTTCTCCGTTATCAGTATTTTCTGTAGTATCAGTATTTTCAGAGCTTTCTTCTTTATTATATTTTTCATTAACTATGTTTTGCATTTTGCTTATTCCATATTTATTCCCCATATCGAATACAACATCTAATACAAATACAATTGCAGCAGTTACTAATACTATTGCAACAACAGCAGTAGTATTATTTACTAATTGTTTTGGTGTTGGCCAAATTACTTTTTTTAGTTCTGCTTTAAAGTCTTTGAAAAACTGTTTTTTAGCCTTACTTTCATTCTTATTATCTTTTTTAGCCATTTTATTTCCTCCTAAAAATAGCTTTATACTATTTAGTTTCTTTATGCGTTGTACGTTTTTTGCAAAATTTACAGTATTTAACTAATTCTAGTCTATCTGTATTGTTTCTTTTATTTTTTGATGTCATGTAATTTCTGTTTTTGCATTCTGTACATTCTAATATGATATTTTCTCTTGGTCCTTTAGCTGCCATTTAAATACACCTCCGACTTTTTTAACCTTACTTTTTTTAAACGATGTGAGCATACGCTTATTCTACGTACGCTCAAATATTTTACCACTTTTTTCTTGATATGTCAATGAATTTTTATTACTTTTTTCTTCTTTTTTTGTTTTTCTGAACTGAAAATCCAAATTTACCAATTTTTTTGCCTAATGAATAATAATTTCCATTTGAATATGCAATTAAATTGCATTTAGAAATATCAAATGCACCTTTTTCATCAATATATTTTTCATCAGCATTTATTCCTAATACCTCTGCAACAAACATATGATGACTACCTAATTCTTTAATCTCTTTTACTCTACATTCAACAGATACAGGGCTTTCTTTTATCATAGGACATTTAACAAATTTGGCTGGTTCTTTAGTTAAATTCATTTCTTTAAATTTATCAAATTGTGCTCCCGTTTTTACACCACACCAATCTGTTGCATATGCTAAATCTTCAGTAGTCAAATTAATTACAAATTCTCCACTTTCTTTTATAATATTATACGAATGCCTTGTAGGTCTTACTGATATATATACCATTGCAGGATCTGTATTTATTATTCCAGTCCACGCAACTGTTATAATATTAGATTCTTCCATTGTACCACAAGATACCATTACAACTGGTAATGGATATAGAAACGTACCTGGTTTCCATGTTACTTTACTCATTTATAAAACCTCCCTTTATACTTTATTATATTTAGATTGTATATTATTATATCATTATTAATACATTTTGTGAATACAAAAAAACATAAATTAAAATTGTCCAAAACAGTTCTAATTTATGCTTTTTAATTATAAATAAAAAACTGGCAACAACCTATTTTCCCAGCAGGGTAACCCACAAGTATCTTCGGCACATTGGAGCTTGACTTCTGTGTTCGGGATGGGAACAGGTATTTCCTCCATGTAATCGTCACCAGAAAATTATATAGTGATTAAAGCACACTCAAAAATACATAGATGAAATTCTTTTTAGGATTTTTAATAAATTATAGTTAAGCCCTCGATTTATTAGTATTGGTCAGCTCAATAT
>QWCV01003311.1_pt1 | contig 23032 bp, 25 predicted proteins | sample 1972621 | NCBI WGS metagenome assembly QWCV01 (sample SAMN09866699, study PRJNA288562) | Human gut metagenome isolate pre2_stool, whole genome shotgun sequencing... | isolation source: gut | host: Homo sapiens | place: USA: California | reverse complement strand
ACTTCCTGTATGTTCTTTTTTCAGCAGACGGGTCAGTGTCTGTAATCTTTCCATGTAGTCCAGTATTCTCATAATCCTCTTCTTTTTCTGATGTATGGCCTGACCGGCCTTCCGTACTTTCTCACCTCATAATGCAGATGGTTTCCCGTGCTTTTTCCGCTTGATCCGATGAATCCGATCACTTTGCCACTCCTGACCTCTTCCCCTTCCGGAACATAACAGGCGGACAAGTGCCCGTACAGGGTCACAAAGCCATAGGCATGGCGTATCATCACACAGTATCCATATCCTCCCTTTCTTCCTGAGTATATGACCTTTCCATCAGCTGCGGCATGCACGGTCGATGCAAGTTCCGCCGCAATATCCACTCCTGAATGGAACCTGCGCTGTCCGGTAACCGGGTCGCTCCTCCATCCGTAGGCGGAACTGATACGGTGGAACCGGTGTACAGGGGGATGTACCGGTATCCTGTATTCCAGATGATGCCTCTCCACGATGTCCATGATCTCCCCGATGCGCTCAAGACTGGAACACCGGGAGAGTGCGTCCTCCAATATGGCCCTTTCCTTATCAGGTACCGGACAGAAGAGGCATAGGAACAGAACTAGTTTCGTTATCATGTGGTATCCTTTATGGTTTTCCTACAATCTCCGGGAACAGTATCTCCGCATTGATCAGCTGTTTGTTCTTCAATTTGTAATAGAAATGTCTTCCCCCGTTTCTCTCCTGTATCTCTATGATGAGCACCTTCTTGTCCGGTATGGTGAATTTCGGAAGGGCGACCGTAAAGTCACATGAGGAAAGCGCAGCCACCTCCTCCGGACGGTTGAAAGAGAAGAGGGGCTGCTGCTCCAGCTGCTGGACGGCGGTCTTTTTCCGTTTTTTCGCATCTTGTATATAAAAACGGATGAAGTCTATGGTATAGCCGATCTGGGAACGGTTGTGCAGCCCGAAGCGGAACAGCAGGATATCATTGTCCACAAAGATATTGGTCACGCAGAATCTCATGCCGGCCACCTCGTCCCTGATATTGGTCAGCAGCTTCGGTCTCCGTGATATCTCTTTTTCAAGCAGTGCTTTCTGCCGGGTATTCCGCTCTCTTCCCTCCAGTATGGCCACCTGCTTCTTTTTGGTGTCCTGTTTGTCCACAATGAAGGAAAATCTCTCACATCCGGGCGCATACCGCAGGTCAAACGTATAGAACCTGCCGCTTTCGGTGATGGCTGTAAGGTTGGTTTGCAGGGCAAACGGCGACACGGCCCTGAGTGCGACAATATTGTTCACATTCTCCGCTTTCTCCACCTGTACGGTGGTGTTTCCGAAATCCACATACACGATTTTTTCCGGATAGATCACATGGGTCAGTTTCTCGTCAGAAACCGGAAGAACCGCCGTTTCCGGCATGGTACCGCCCTCCTTGTAGACAGCCTGCGCTCCCTCGTCGAAGGATATGCAATAGGTGTAATACCTGCTGTCCTCCGTAACAACCGACAGGTTGGTCTCTCCTTTGAAATCCCTTACCGTTGATTTCAGCCGGATGACGGACGGACATACCTGTATGACTTCCCCTATGATGTTCTCATCCCCCATGTTCAGGTATTTCACGGGAGTGGGGAATATCATATGGAGCGTCTTCTCATAACCGATCTTCAGGTTTCTGCACTCCAGCTCGTCAATACGGGGCTGCTGGGCTCTTCCTGATAAAAAAGCAAACAGGAGAAGTATTCCTGTGATGTAAATTCTGTTTGGTCTCATATGATTAATTCTATATTTTTGCGGCTTCATAAAAAAATATCTAACATGTACAGAAAAATAAATTCTCTTTTTATACGTCTTAAAAACTTCATACGGATTCACTTCAGCCGGAGCTACACAGCCTCTCTTGAAGGAGCCTATGATTTTACTGTCCGTAATTTTGGTCATCAATTCAAACTTCCCGATGTGCGTTTTCCAGTTGACAAAGACACCTTGAATGCCAATGACTTGCCGGAAGTATTCTCTTGTATAGTTGATTATATCGAGGAACAAGGAGAATCCAATATTGCATTCAGGTGTAATATAGTATGCATGGAAATTCATGACAGACTAAAAAGCCAATACAACATTGATTCGATTGTCACATCTGGTGATTGCCGGCTTAACGGGAATAAGATATGGTCTGCCACGAGAAGGCAGCTCCTCGCCCAATTTGGGCATAGGGTACCTACCATGTCCCATCATGTCTGGCTCACTATCGGAGAATATATAATAGATCCGACTATCATGACGACCATCCGCCAAAAAAAACGGGAGTTGTTTTCTAATAATATTTATGAGGTAACACATATGATATTCCTCTGTAAACATAAGCATAAAACCATGCGCTTGGAGAACGTAATCCTTGAATACAAGCCCCGTTTAGTAGGATGTGAATTTTATGAACATACTCAGTATGGCATTCCGGTCTTTTCCATATCTTCGGGTGCCCCATCAAGTAATTCGAGATAATTCGATATAAACAGGCGGAGTGGACACTATTGGGTTTATGTGTGGCCGGTGTCCCTCTTTTTCCCTTTCGGCATCTATCTTTCTGAGGATTTCGGCATAAGAAGGTGGAAGATCCGCGTATTTTTCTCTTTCCTTAGTGCTGTTCCTTCTGGCTTTCAGAAAGGTCGGATCTACCGTGTCGAAAATACAGTGGGCCTGGCGTATCAGCATTTCGACCCTGACGGGTATGTCATCCGGTTGTAGTTCCGGCAGACCCGGTAATCCACCCATATCCGGAATGAAGCATTGTCCGGTAGAAGGCTCTTGCAAATACAGGCTGGTTTGACCGGCCTTCTCCTTTACGATCCATGCGGGGAAACATGCTTCCGGTTCATATTCCGATCTTTCTATACCGGTATCGTCTGCTCCCGGATAACGGAGCCGTATCCGATACCGTACTGAAACTTCGGGGCTTGAACGAATCTGCAGATACTGTTCATCCCAGTCATAAACCTGATGAAAGGCGGAGATATCGGGGGAGAGTAGCTGTCCCGGAACATATTTTCCATCCTCTGCAAAATGTATCCGGTCATTCGCATACAGGACGGTTTTCTCCTCTGCGGTGAACATAATCCACACAAGCACACCTTCTTTCATCAGGTCGCTTTTTCTGTTTGTTCTCTTTTCCAGACACTCGAATATTCGGGGAAACTCCCCAAGAGGACTTGCTCGTCGTATCAGCATTTCGCCCCTTACGGGTACACCGTCCGGCTGCAAATCAGGCACTCCCGGTAATCCGGTTATATCCTGAATAGCGCATTGGTTTATGGATGGTTCCTCAAGGTATAGGCTGACCTGTCCGTTCTCCTGTGGCACTATCCACACGGGAAAGCACATTTCCGGCTCATACTCCGATTGCTTTACTACCCTGTCCTCAGTTCCCTGATATCGTAGGCGCATCCTGATCCGTATCGAAATCCCGTATTCAGGAAGGGAAAGAAACCTGTCAGCATCATCCGGTGTGAGGATTTCATGCAGTACGGATACATCAGGGGACAACAACCTTCCATAGCCGACTTTTCCATTCTCGGGATGTACTTCGTAATCCATACGCAGGGCTGCTTTCCCCTCTTTGGTAAATATGGCCCACATGATGACACCTTCTTCCATCAGGTTGCCTCCAAATTCTTTTTTATCAGTCATATTTGAACTTTTTAAGTCGTTATTCTTATCATCCGTCATTTTATCTTTATTTCGTTTCTTTCTCGGTGGAGTATCCCAAAACCGGGGGATAATGAAAAGAGCTCCCATAACCCACCATATTGTGGCCGGCCATTGTTTTATTGTATCTATAATTTCCTGTATGGTTTCCATTGTATAATTTTTGTTTTTATTTATTGTTTACTTTTCAGGTTCCGGACCATTATCCGGGACTTTTGCTTCTCATTCTCATCCACAGATGCCTTTTCATCACTTCTTTGCCCTGACTGTTCGTGGCGTGAATACACACTATTTTAATGTTTCAATATGCCGTTTCCGGTCAGCTTTCCCCCGTTTCTTTTTTCTCCATCAGAAACACGGCATAGTTGGTCTTGATGGTGACCTTCACTTTCTTGATATTCTTGCTTGCGGCCTGCTTGGTGGCGTTCACCACACCGTTCACGCCTCCGGCAATAAGCTGGCTGCCCATGTCCAGGCCTCCGGTTATCTGCGGATTTGTCCCGTCCACCGCCCCGGCCGTGGCATCCTTGTTGATTTCCGCCTTTGCGTTCCCCGGTACATAGATACCTTCCATTGCGTCAGAAGAATATACTTCTTTTTTAAACGGAAGGATATTGCCGCCCACATTGACTGTCCTGATCTCCACAATGACCCTTTCGCCGTCTATCTTCCTCACTTCCCCGTACACCGGCGAGTCCTTCCTCACCCGACGGCCGTCATCGGTGAGACAGTCCTCACCCAGACGCATCTTCAGCGTGGATCCGGCCATCACGACCTGGTCGGAATGCACGTACGCGCGGATGGCGTTCCGCCTGCTGCTCTTGTGCAAGGCGACCGTGTTGAATCTTGTCCTTGCCTCAGGGGCTTCCTTTGTCTCTTCCTTCTTCTCCACCTTCTTTTTCTCCTGTTTCCTTTTTTTCTTCTTCCGCAGTTCACGGGTGATACTGTCCAGGTTCTCTTGTGTGGGAAGGATATAGGAGGCGGTATCCGCCTTCCGCCCGTATTCCTCTTCCGGCGGCATCTCACTGTTGATGATGAGTTGACGCATACGCTCTATGTCCACCGGATTGTCCCCGCCCTGTCCCTCCGCCTGCTTGCGCAGGGGGGTACGCTCGAGCTGGGCCTTCACATCCGTAATGGTCACATCCTTGTTGTCCGTGCTAAGACGGACGGTGTTCTGATTCTCTTCCTTTCCTTTCATCGCGGAGATTGTCCAGATGACAAGAAGGACAAGTAACCCGAACACGCTGACAATGATTACTTGAGTCTTCTTCATGTTCTTCTGTTTTATTCAATTCCTTTCTTTGTTTCCATCCGAGCTATCCAACAGCTCGTATTCCTGTGTATAGTTCCGGAAGAAGAAGCCTGTCACATTCTCCGGATAGGACGGGGTGGTGCGTATGGCGTCGCCCCGGCTGTATATCCTTATACGTTTGACCCCGCCGGCATCATGGATGGACAGGATGGAGGTGAACAGCACGTTGTAACCGTCATCACGTATCCCGACCCTGTGCAGCTTCTCAAACACGCACTTGTAGATGACACCCCTGTCCGCCGCGTCGGCATAGGCGCGGTCGTTCAGGTATTTGTTCCAGATGGCGTTCAGCTCGGATTTCTCCACCAGAAACACGGCCTGCGCCTGGTTTCCGGAGATGCTCATCCTGTCGAAAGAGTTTACATAATAGGCCACCGCGTTGCAGTGGGCCTTCAACAGGGTCTCGTATAACTTGTCCGTTTCCATGGACTTCAATTGCAGGAACTCTCCGCCGGTATTCACGACAAGGATCCTGTCCGTCACTCCGCGGACGGTCATGTTCATGAAGAACAGCACCAGGGCGACGATGGCCGCACACAACAGGCTGACCGCCTTGACATAGACGGAGGACCGCTTCTTGGCCTCTCCCAGTGAGGCGAAGTCCCTCACCATATTCTTTATATCCATTTTCATATTCTTCCGTTGTTTTAAAAAAGGTTATGGATCCTGCCTCTCACAATCGCCAGCAGGGACAGTTTCAACGCAAGGGAAAACAACACCTGCAGGACGACATTCCACGAGGTGTTCATGACATACTCGCAGACGATGGCGTCCGAAAACTTGCTGGCAAGGATGAAGGCCGGTACCATCAGATAACAGACCAGCAGGTTCTTGCACCACGTATGGAAATACGTCCGGGTACTCTCGTTGTAGAAACAGGCTATCGCCACAGGGGATATAAGTTCCAGCAGGAGCAGGAACATGTATCTGCCGACTATGAACAGGGTCTGCGCGTACATGTAGAAAGGGGCGGCTATGACGCCGGCCACATACGCCAGCAGATAATCGAACGAACTGCCGACCGGATTGAGCAACACGCCGGCAACGTCCATTACCGACATGTCGCTGAACTGTTTCTCGAACTGTGCGATTATCGGCTTCTGGAACAGGTCGGCCACATCATAGACCTTTCCGCCGAATCCGGCCTGCAGATCGTCCATCAGTTTGCCGAACACCGTTTCCAGGGCTTCCAGCAGCACGGGGAACAGTGCGACGGCGGCTATGCAGAATACATACTGCCACACCAGGTTCATGTAATCCTTCATGGTGGGCGTGCCGTCCTCGTTGGACTGCACCTCCCGGTATACCGTATACAGACGGTGGATGAGCGTGACAGCCATGAATCCCGTCACTACCGCATAGAAGGCTTCCACGGCGATGTTCCCCCGGATACTTTCATAAGCATTGTGGATATGCTCGACCGATATTTCTGTTATTGATGCCATATTCCTATTCCGTTACAAGTCCCAAATTCCGTCTGATGGTACGCGTATGTGACATGATCTCGGTTCTGCCGGTCTATCAGGTCCGTGAACATCCGTGCGCGTCTGACGGTGGCGGACACCTTCTGGACATAGTCCAGGGCGGTCTGGAGCCTGTTCACCTGTTCCACCGTCTGCTTCACCGTACTGGCCGTATTGGCGGCATTGATGATTCCCTGTGCCGTATTGCCGGGGTCGGTGACCACCCACTGGGCTCCCGCCGTCACGCAATGCAGCGACATTCCTGTAAAAAAGAAAAAAATTGAAAGCAATCTCATGATATTCCTCCTTTGTTCTGATTCCTATTTTGTTACAAGTCCCAAATTCCGTCTGATTGTCCGTGTACGGGAGATGGTCTGACGGATGGCGGACAGTCCCGCCTCCTGCTCCCTCAGCTTTTCCAGACACTTCCTCAGATGCTTTATCCGTCCGCTGTCGTTCATTTTCAGGTCACTGCCGAGTATGTCCATGGTCAGGGAGATGCGGTATTTCCCGCGGTCAGTGTGCTCTGGGCGGTGTTGAGAGGGTCGGTAATCGCCGCCTGTGCGGCAGCCTTCAAGGTCATTCCGCCGCACAGGAGCAGAAGCAGAAGCGGCCTGTATCCCTTTAATCCTTTTTCCATACGGTCTCCTTTCATTTCCTGTCCTTTGACGGGTGTCTCTCCATGTATCTGCCTATCGCTTCCTCCATCGGCATGGTCCTGGAATAGCCGTCAATCTCAGCCCATGTCTCCCCGTCGGTCTGGAAGGCGAGGAACTTCTCCCGGCTCAGTTCGTTGCGCACCACCACCGCATACCTCCCCTGGCCGCCGGTGAAGCGGATGAAGCACTCGGAATGCGGACGCTCCCCGGAAAAGTCGTTGCGGATGGACCGCATCATGTTGCACTGGGCGGGGTCGCCCCCCATCTCGAACCTTTTCTCCACGGCCCTGTATACCACATCCGTTGTGGGAAGGATGTACAGCAGCTGGGTGTTGGTGATCATGCCTTTGGTAAATTCGTCATCGGGAAGCTGGTCGGGACTCTGGACGATGGTCATCACCGCACCGTTCTCCTTGCGTATCTTCTGGTAGCAGAAGGCGACTGCGGAATGTATGCTGATATCCTCGCCTCTGGACTTCATCTGCGCCGTTTCGGCATACTCGTCAAAAATGATCATTCCCCTTCTGGTCCGGTCGGAAAGGATCTTGTCATGAATCACGTCGAAGATCAGGGCCATGACCAGGTCGGAGAGGAACTTGTCCTGTTTGATCTGCGTCAGCTCGAACACGACCAGCCGCCTGTTCCCGAAATCGGGCACTCCGTCGGTCCTGCATACATTGGCATACCGTTCACCGGGAAGGAACTCGCTGCATATGAGGCGGAAGGAGGACAGGTCAAAATAATTGGGGTCTACGTCCTTCCGCCGGCAGATATCCTCATAATGCTCCGTCACGTGGCGGTAGAAAGAGGGAAAGGAATGGGGCGGCAGGCAGGTGGTGTAATAATCCTGGATGAATTTTGTGAGGGCTACGGACTGCTCCTCCTCGTCCTTCCCGAACATGCGGCGCCAGAAACGCTGCACGATACCCGATAGCACCTCTATCTTGTTGTTGTCAAGGGAACGGCCCTCCAGATCGAAGGGATTCAGGCCCAGCGGTGTCTCCCCGTCATAGTCCACATGCAGCGAGATTTCAGGATAAAGCTTGCAGAGCTGTCCGAAAGAGTACCCGAACTCCACCACCACCACGATATAGCCCTGCTCGATGAGCTGCTGCACGATATTCAGTGTCAGCACGGACTTGCCGCCGCCGGTGGATGCCACCACGATGCCGTTGCGGGCCGGTATGCGTTTTTTCTTCGCGTCCCAGATATCCTTTTTCAAAGGTATCTGATAAATACGGTCATTGAAATACACCCCTTCCTCATCCGGGGTGAATGTCGTGTAGTTGATGAACAGACAGAGCGCGAGGGAAAGCGGGGTCAGGAACAGGAAACCGCTGTCAAGCCCTTTCTCCTGTCCGGGAACCGAAGCCAGGTATATGTTGGCCAGATGCTCGTAGGACGGTATATAGAATTTGAAGTCCGAGACGGTCAGGTATTCCCGCAGCTTCTTCTCGGCCCGGTCCAGCAGTTCCGGGCTGTCATCCCATATCATGACGGAAAAATTGGCACGGCAGAGGAGCTGCCTCTCCTCCATGATCTCCTTCTGCATGTTCTCGAGCTCGTCCGCCTTCGGCTCCAGCATGGCCCTGTCCCATCCCTTGTTGGTGCGGTAGACCGCCACACGGCGGGAGAACTCTTCATAAAGTTTCTCCGAGCCCTCGAAATAGAGGATCTGGTTGACCGCATGGTTGCAGTGCAGGTGCACGCCCAGGCCTTCCAGTTCCGCCATGTACAGGCTGCATCCGGACACGGGCAGTGTGGTGTCCTCCACATCGCTTCTGACGGTGCGGTCAGGCAGATAGTCACCGTCACAGACGGTATAGCAACGCGCTTTCTCCCGGTCGACGGTGATCTCTCCGGAGAAATGGATGTCACGGTCGCAGTCAGCCCGGGGGAAGAAGTTGATGTACCGGATGACATACTCCCTCAGGCTGGCGGCGGCCATCCTTTCCAGACGGGTGTCCCTGATACTGTTTATCACACCAATGGCGGAGTTCACCCCCTCCAGAAATTCGGTGAGTTTCTCCCGGTCGGACACATGCAGCCTCTCCCGGTAGGAGAACGGGTTGGCATTGTACGAGGCTGCCAGGGAGGACAGGCCGGACAGGGTGAATATCAGAAGACAGTCATGTTCCAGATACTCACGGCCGGAGAAATGCCTCTGTTCCGCCTTGTCGATGAAGCTGTCCCCTTCCAGCTCATGAACGTACTCCCTTTTAAGGAACACGTCCTGCTTGTGCACGAAGCTGCCGGAGGGCAGGTGTTTGAACGCCTGGTAGAGACGCGCGTTGCGCTCCTCCAGGTCGGTACGGTGCAGGCTGTAACATTCCGGATTGTACATGCGGAACGCTACAGACACGCAGCCGTTTCTGGTAAGGATGACACCGTATTCGTCATTGATGACATCCAGTATGGAATATCCTTCGTTTGCCATTTTCTTATTGTTTGTTTTTTTATTTGTTATCCCGTTCAGTTGTTATTTATATCTTTGCAGCAATAAAACATATTGTATCTTTATATCTTTTTAGTTTATGAATGAAATCAGTACAGCCCTTAAAACATTGACTGACAGAATCACTGTAAAGTTGGAAATCGGAGAAAAGCATTTTAATGTTTTTCTATGTATTGCTCTATGCGCACTGGTCATTTATCCGCTCCTGTTCACAGCCGTGGTTCATTTCAGAACACTACCGCTTGGGATACAGTTGTTGATTGTGACAGGAATTTCGGTTGCCTATTCAGTAGTCCTCGTTCCGCTTTCCGCATTTTGGGTTTCCAAAGAATGGATCTGCTATGCACCGGTTGGTATCCTTTCCTGTATGTCAGGGATTTACTGGGTATTTGCCTGCCCTCTCTCCGGAGTTGACCCCAACTTTATAATATTTTGGAGAGTCATGATAATACTCCTTCCGCCCATGCTATTGTTGGGTATAGCCATCAACCTGTGGGAACTCCGCCATGTCAAAACCGGCAACAGACAAAGCAACAGTTTAAGGAGGCAACTCTTTATCATCTTCTTTTTTATCATTGTTTTCACCACCTATTTCCTTATTTCCAATTTCTTTAGGAGTGCTGTTTTTACGTATACGTATATTTCTTGAATCTTTTATTTCCTTGGTGATACAATAAAAGACAAAAGACACACAAAAAAAGAATGTCCAGACAAAAGCAAACAGCACTTCGGGACAGTCAGTTATAAGTCTATTCATATTTTCTGTAGTCTATCTGTTTTTTCATTAAAGCATTTCTCACATCACGGTTTGTAACCGTCTTCTCCCAATGCGGCGACCTGTTATTGGACAAGGTTTCTTGTGCTATATTCAAGTGTTGCCTACTTTAGTATTCTTCTCCTGTTTGCAAAGATTTGTTTGGGTAAGATTACATTGGGGGGCAAACACTGTTGGCAGCTCCTTAAAAAAAAGTTGAATCATGCAGACGATGAGTCGTTCCTTTCTTTAGAGGGATCATTGATTTTTTTTCGGTATCATTGCCACTCTTGCCATACTTTTTTAAGAACTCCATGTTCCCATGTATGGCAATTCTTATCAAAACATGCAGTGTCAGCATCCCCATGATAATGATGCATATATAATCAATTGGCATTCCGATTGTTTGTTCCAGCCAGTTTCTAACACTTTCCATACTGTCAATAGTTTATCTGTCTTTCATTAAAGCATTTCTCACATCACGGTTTGTAACCGTCTTCTCCCAATGCGGCGGCCTGTACTTCTTCCTTGAGGCATTCTTATAGAACTTCCTTGCCAACAACAGGCCACATCCGACAAGCAATACGAATATGAAAAGCATTTCACCGCCTGTCGTACCGTCCTCCAGCCAGCTCTTGACGTTCAGCAGGAGCACGGCCACGGCGAATCCGCCGTAACCGAGCAACAGATAGAAGTCGCGTACCAGCAGCCCGTGTATCTTGCACGGGTTCTCGATCCCTTTGCGCACCTTGTACTCCATGGCGGTCAGATTGAGAAGCTGACACCGGCTATCTTGCCCACGCAGAAGCTGATGACGGTCACCGCGATAAGGACATAGCCGACCATGTAGGCGACGTTCATCCATCCCTGTTTCTTGTTGCCCTCGCTGTTCTCGTCATTGATGAGTCTCCAGTTCTTTCCTATGCCTACGGCAAGCGCCATGACCATCACACCGAGGAAAACCGGCAGTGCGATGTCGTTCAGGACGGTGTTGATGTCACTTTTGATGGATTGTGCCCCTGCCGGAAGAACCGCCGCCAGCAGGACGGATAAAGTATAAATTTTCTTTTTCATTGCCTTTCTTGTTCTTTTTCAGTTATTGTTCCTTCATAATTGCCTCCGGGCTGCCAGCCGGTGATGGTGATGTCCTCTATCTCCACCCCGTTTCCGGCGGTTTTCAAAGTGTAGACATATTCCTTTCCGGATCGGAATGCCGCCGCCGGCATGACGAAGTCGTATGGATGTCCGCCGGCCACCAGCGCCACGTGCATGGCCGGACTGTCACCGGGATAGAGCAGCAGGCTTCCTGTCCCGGAGGATATTGTGCCTTTTTCCGGTTTTATCTCCAGTGAGCCCGTCAGAAGACTGTACGAAGCGGAGTAGCTGTAATCCGCCACTCTGACCGCGGTGACGGCGGCGGGCATTCTGAAAGTCACCTTCGAAAGAAGATGATACAGGGTGATGGAGGCGGAGGGTGCGTTCCCGGACACCATGGTCCTTTCCGAATACAGATAGTCTGTCTGGCTCCTTGCGTCCAGGCCCATCTTTCCGCCGCTGAAGGACGGGTTGTAAGGATAATACGCATATATGCCTTTATCCCCGTCCGACAGGGAAATCTCCGCGAATGTCCATTTCCCGGACCGGTTGAGGACTCGGATGTTGTCCGGATACAGGTTTCCCGCCGTATCCGTTACAAACATGCCGAACTCGCTGACGGACATTTCCTGCCCGTCATCACCACGTGCCGTGCAGGAGCTGATGGACATGACGGCGTCCTGCTCCGGACTGTCGTTAGGGCCGGAGCAGCCGCTGAGGGCTGCAACCGGCATTACAAACGTCAGACAAATAATGAGATGATTGAATGGTTTATCCATATTTATAGTTTTTAGTTTATGTCCACCGATACCTTTCTGTCCTGGTATACAGTGATTGACAGTTTCCTTCCGCTTTCGTTCTGGGTCAGCGTAATCGTGCCGCTACGGTCGGAAGTTGTCGGGTTTTCACTGACGGTTGCCGAGTTTGTGCCGGCACTGATCCAGGACACGTTGGCGGAAGCCGACCAGCCGATATTGCTGCGGGAGGTTTCGCTGCCGTTGGTGTATGTGATCTTCTGTGAGGTGACACTGTAGGTGACGGTTCCCCCGGTGGAGACGACGTCATCACCGCTGACGGCTCCGAGCGTGAATATGTACCCGTAGGTGATTACATCGGCGGGCTTTCCATCCTGATGGATTGTCACATGGCCTGATTTTCCTCCGTAACTTGCCGTATAGGTACAATTGCGGGATGAAGTGCTGCCATTGGCCGCCACTGTGACAGTCGTGCCGCTCCGGCTGAAGCCCGACGCGCTTCCTGACCATGAGGCGGATGAGCTCACATCCACACTCCGGTATTCTGTGGTGGTGCCTGTTGTTATGCCGTTCCACTTCGTGTATTTCGGACGGCTTTGTGATGCTGTCGCACTCAGGCGGCTTGTGCCTCCGGATGAGCCGATACCGGACGGGCTGGCGGACACTGACAATGAGCCCGTGGTCCAGTTGCCGTACTCCGTTGTCTGACTGCCGGCGGACTGTCTGACCGTACAGGCGGCCGACCTGCCGTTTGAAGTGGCCGTGACTGTGCAGGACCTTTCAGACGCTGTTGTGTTGTTGCCTGCTGTCAGTGTTGTTCCGGACAGGCTGAATCCGCTGCCGGCTGCCGACAATGACGGTGTGGCCCTGTCTGTTTCCGTACCGCCGGAACCGCTGACACCGTTCCACGTCCATGTGCGGGTACGGGTTGCCGCCGCGCTGATGGAGGATGTGCCTCCGCTTGCGGCTATCGTGGCCGGATTGGCTGACACTGTCACGTTCCAGGCACTCCATGACGCATATTGCCTGTTTCCTGCAGACTGGGTGATCGTACAGCTGGCTGATTTACCGGCATGGGTTGCCGTATATGTTATACTTCGCGTGCTTGTTGAGGTGTTGTTGCCGGCGCTGACTGTTTTTCCGGACAGGCTGAATCCGGCTGCACTGCCCGAGATGACAGGTGTGGCGGTTTCCGTACCGGTCTTTACCCCATTGGTATATACGTCACGCGCAGCCGAGCAGGTCAGCGTTGACGTTCCTCCGGCGGCCGCGATAGTGGTCGGACTGGCGGATATGTTTACTTTCCAATCTCCGTAACCGGTTGTTCCGGCCGGCTGCTTGACTGTACAGGTCGCTGATTTACCGGCATGGGTTGCCGTGACTGTACAGGATCTTTCAGATGTTGTTGTGTTGTTGCCTGCTGTCAGTGTTGTTCCGGACAGGCTGAATCCGCTGCCGGCTGCCGACAATGACGGTGTGGCCCTGTCTGTTTCCGTACCTCCTGAACCGCCGACACCGTTCCACGTCCACGCACGGGTACGGGCTGCATCGGCCGTGATGACGGATGTACCTCCCGTGTTTGCAACCGTTTCCGGATTGGCCGATACGGTTACACTCCAGTCGCTCCAGGATGCGTATTGTTTTGCACCGGCATCCTGTGTTATGGTCAGGCTGTTATCCGATGTTATGCCGTTGTAACTGCCTTTTACGGTAATACTTCTGGCATTTGTCGTAGTATTGTTGACAGCCAGGACCTGATTCCCGGACAGGCTGAATCCCGTCCCGGTTCCACTGAGGGAAACCGTTACATTTTCTTTTTTATCAGGATCCCGGTGGTCGTTATAATAAGTGCTGAGAACGGCTGTGACAGCCTTGTTTCCTCCGGCAGCGGGTATGTTTCCCGCAGTTGTGCTGATTTGCAAGGTCTGCCGCGTGGTAGCGGAGGACTGTTGTACCGGCAGGATGTAAGTCCTTCCGGATTCTGCCTGGGTAAACAGGACCTTGCCGTTTCGGGGAGCGGTATTCAGGTTTTCCGCCACCTTTATTGTTTTGCCCGCCTTGTCCGGGGTTATCCAGACGTCTGTCGTTGAAACCGTGTAATCCAATGGACTCTCAGTGCCGGGCAATGGCTTCCCGTTTATTGAATAATATTTGTTTGAAACCGTTTCGTAGTTATAGATGCCGCCGGAATAGCCGCTGCCGATGGTTTCCGGACTGACGGTAAAGGTATACTGCAGCTCTTTGCCCATGAACGGAATTACGGTAGTATGCCCCGCAAGGAATTCTTTCTTTGCCGTAAGGGTGTAGTCCTTTTTTGTGCCGTCGGCAAATAAAAGGGTAAGGAATGTACCGTCGGCATCCCGGTCCTGCGCCGGAATGACCGCAGTGAATGTGCCGCCGTCATTATACATCCGTATATCCGAGGTGGCTCCAAGGGTATTGGCGGTGCCGGTTCCCAGGTTGATATTGGCTGTAGCCTTGGCCCTTTGGATGGTCACGCCGGAAAGTGCCTCTCCCGCTTCCGGCGTATAAGTGACCTGCAGCCGGGACAGCCGGTGGGAGAAGGCGAGCGTTATGACCTTATCGGTTGTTCCGCTCCTGTTGGCCGCATACATGAAGTCGGAAAGCGTGATGCCTTCCCGCTGGTCCCCCTGTATGCTGAAATTATAATCCAACGGATTGCCCATGTCTTCCCTGTAGGGGTAATAGGCATAATAATCCGTTTCATAGCCGGCGGCTATTTCGTTGGCGTCCCCGTCCGCCACGAACTGCGAGCCGTTCCAGACGAACCGCTTGTTGTCCGCATAGTTTCCGGACGTTTTCAAGGTTGCAGGCGCTGATGACATGCGTACTGCCGCATAGACGCCGATGGCATCCCCGGTCTCAAACGTTGTCTCGGTTGCCCGTGCTCCCCCTGCGTCAATTTCAAAGGACACGGTATCACGGCTGTGGATTGCGGTGCCTTCCTCATTCTCACAGCCCTGCAGGGACAGGAGGGTTGTCACGGCCAGCCAGGGGAAAAGGCTGTTTAAAATATTCTTCATTTTCATCGTTTTGTCTGATTATGGGGGATTGGCAGCCCCGATATGGTTTGTAACAGGGCGGGAAGAAAGGCTTCCCGCCCCTTAAAGTCAGATTACAGGTACAAGCTGGATTTCACCTTTCACATCGTCTGTCCAGGGTTCGATGGTCACACCACTGCCATCGGCACCGCCGATGACCAGACCGTTATTCCCCAGTACGATGTCGTAGATATTACGGTAAGAGCGTTCCCATTTCGTTCCGGCCGGGAAGGTGAATTGCAGCTGCTTTCCGTCAATGGTGAACACGGCCTGCATATCCTTGCCCGCTGTCGCATCAACCGGAACGACAATGGATGAAAAGGATACGGCCTTGTCTGTCAGAGTGGCGCCGGCGCTGAATTCCACATTGCCTGCCGTCGTTTTTGTCAGGGAACCTGTTGAAATATCCATAGTGGCACGGGTATACAACGGAGTGGCGGAACCGACATTCTTCAGTGTGATTCCGGTAAGGACGCCTTCCTGTCTGTATCCTTCCGTTTTCTTCATGCGGAATACGACCTGTGAAAGGGCATGTTTCATCGTGATGTTCACATTACGGTTCAGGATGCTCGCCTTGGTGTCGCCCTGTCCGTACAGATGGTCCGTCTGGGTGGTGATGTCCACCGGAAGGGCGGAGGGGGTGGTCAGCGTGGCATCATACGGATAATAAGCGAACACCGTCGCCTCGTTCTCATCCAGCAGGATCTCTTCCGAAGTCCATCCGGCAGCTGAATAGGTGAAAGGGGTGTTGGTATAGACGGCATTCTGGTTGTACGGAGTGCCCAGAGTACCGTTGCAGACATAAAGACCCAGCTTGTCACCGGCTTCCCAGGCGGTCTTTTCCGCGCGGGAAACAGCGGGAGCACCGATGTTGGCGTTGATTTTCAAGGAGGCACGGACATCCTTGACGGTTCCTTCTTCATTCTCGGAACAGCTGCATGCCAATACGGCAAGACACGCTGCGAACAAAAACATTTTCTTCATTTTGTAAAATTTTAAATTGATGATAAAAAAACAGTATTAATAAGTAATTATTCCCTGGCCCCATTCCACATTCTGCCAGTCCTCGATGGAAGCGGATGCGGTATGTAGGGACGGGGATACGCGGACGGTGATGTCCACACTGATACCGTCAGCGGTGAAGTCCTTGAACACATCACTCAGGTCAAGATCCGCATCCACGGGCATGTCCCCGTCCAGATGAAGACGGATGACATTGCTCACCCCGGTATTGATGCCGAACACCAGCACTTCCTTCCGGAAGAAATTCTCCTTTTCAGGGGAGACGGTGAAAGGCAGGGTGGCGAAACCGCTTCCCTTTTCCCTTGTACGTACATACCGGCTTGTGGTCACGCCGTCAAGTTCGGCGGTGATTCCGGTATATTCCAGGATTCCCGTATTCGTCACCGTGATGTTGAAGACAATCCGCTGCACCATCAGTTTGCTCTCGCAGGTGACGTGCAGGGTGTCGTCAGTCATGACCGTACCGGTCACGGAAGAGGAATACGCGTATCCCTGCTCCGCCGTGATCTTTCCCTGTTCCGTCGGAACACGCAAGCGGACGGTGGCGGCGGAGCCCGCATCCTCCAGGATGTTGACATCCTTGTTGCAGGCGAGAAACTCGTAACTCCCGATATGCAAGGTCCCATACGCATCACCGCTTCCATTAAAAGGAATGGAAAGATTGTCATATTCCGCCACGCCGTTACCGGTCAGCGGAAAAACCATCAGGTTCATCTCCGCCTGTTCCGGTGTGCCCATATCGGAAGGGTGATGGAACCCGTTACGGGCGTGCAGGTATCCTTTGTAGATACAATCCTCGGTGAACAGGCCGTCACAAGAGGAAAGTGACAGCAGGGACAGGAATATGCCGGGCAGAATTCTTACTATTTTATTCATATTGCGACAGGTTTAAATTATACGTTGTTATCAGCCGGTTGATTTCCGGATCAAGACGACCGCGATAGGCTTTGGAACCGTCCAGTTCCAGTGAGCGCATGAAGGAGGACACGGCTTTGCCGTCGTCTTTCAGACGGCTGTACAGGATGGACAGCAGGTAGCACACATTGGAACTTTCCGGCAGGGATTCCAATATTCCGGCAGCCCGTGCATCATAGCCCAGTGACATCAGGCAGATGGCCGTGTTGTAGTCGTTATAGTCCGACAGTATCACCAGCGCGTCCTTGTACTGCCTGTCCTCCATCAGGTCAAGACCGTGCATGTAGGCCGAGTCAAGGACGGTGGTGTATTTGAATTCCTCTATCATATCCCGGCGGTGCAGGTAGAATGCGAAGTTCACCGCACGTGCCAGAGGATAATAGTTCTCCCTGATATGCTTGTAGGCATCCGGGAAACGTTTCCGGATCCCGGCCTCCCTTGCGTCCGGATCCTTTACGGAGGACATGATATCCAGAACGGCTGACCTGTCATCCATTTCCGTATCCTGTTGTACCTTGCGGACAAGAAGCTGCCAGTCCTCGCCAATCCACCGGGGACGGATCAGGGTGTCGATGCCGGTCCTGTCATCCGTCCTTCCGGACAGGTACTCCTTCAAGGCAACGGCACGCTGCCTGGACAGGATACGGTTCGCGGCCGCGCTGCCTTCCGGGGATGCGGTGGCGGTCATGTCAATACTGTCCATCACCAACTCACCGGTATAGGTCAGCTTGTTGATCGCTTCCAGGACTTTGTCTATTTCGGAACGGTTGTTCCCGTATTCCTCGTCAAACAGGTATCTGCCTGCCGGATAATTGATATAGGCGGTCGTATTGGCCGTGGCCTTGCGGTATATCTTCTCCTTCCTGTACCGGGGCGCATGGTCCAGGAACTGCACCATACTGCTTATATAATAGGTAATGGTATCCGAGGACGGTAAATTGGCGGAACTGCCATTGACGGCAAGTATCCTTCCGTCTACTGTCAGGTCAATACGTTTCGTGTTATCGGTAACATCCATCTCCTGCCGGTAATAATAGCTGAAGGTATTGTTCCTGTTCCTGATGACCGTATCCAGACGGGCGGCCTGGTAAGGGAAACGAACCAGCTCCTCATATTTGCGTGACACCGCGTCACGTTTGCGTTCGTTCTCCGCAATGCGCTTGTAATCGAAGTATCTCTCCGCTATACGCGCCGAATCTTCCGGCGTCACCCTGCGTACCTTCAGAGGGGTGCCTTCCGAGAACATGCGGTAGCGGGACGGAATCAGCGTGGTGTCCAGGTCACGGCGGAGCCAGTAAGCGGGAAGTACGGACAGGATGGTGTTGTGGCCGGCGATGGCCATGCGGTTCCGTTCCATCTTCGCGTTGAAGTGCTGGTAACGGCGGTTCCATCTCTCAGTCCAGTCAATCCATTCCTCGCGGGCGATATAGTCATGCTTCCATGCCTGGTAGAACTCCTCCTCCAGCTCGGCCATGGCACGGCGGTAGCAGGAAGATCCTCTCCAGTTCTATGCGTCTGCCACGCTTGTAGGCCACAGGGGTCAGCTGTACCTGCCATTTGTCATCTATCAGCCTGCCCGGAACGGTCACGACAAAATCCAGATTCACTTTCCCGGCACGCTCGGGGATGTTCCTGTTACGCGCGACAATGGTCACCTCGTCCAGCTGCAACACGGTCATCTCTTCACCCGTAACGCTGTCACGTTCGGCCATGGTGACAATATGTTCCACTCCCGAACTGTCCTTCCAGGTGATTTTTTCGGGAACGGAATAGCATGTCGTGTCCGGTGCAGGCCGCTTGCCGGCCTGTGAGAGACCGACCTTGCTGATGCTCCTTTCCATCTTGTGGGACAGGGAACAGGATAAGGACAGCAGTGGAAGTAAAAGGATTACAGGTATGTTTCTTTTTTTCATAGGACCGTACATTTAGAAAAGATATATCATGTTCAACGCCACACGTGAAGGTATCAGATACCATCCGTGTTTTCTGCCCAGGAAGGCGCCGCATTCCCGGCAACGGTATTCGTTGTACCTCGCCCAGACCGCGGCGCCGCCGAGTTCCCATTCTATGTTCCATGTTTTTGACAGGGGGTAGGCCTTGCCGATGGAGAGGCCGATGCCGTAGCCTTCCCCCTCATAGCGTTTCTTGTTCCATATCCTGCCGATCGAATAGCCGCTTGCCAGGGTGTTCATCCCGACAAAAAAATTGGAGTAGGACTCCACGAACCAGTAGCGCACGCCCGGCATGACAGTCAGGTTGCGGAACTGGCGGTTGTCCTTAAAGACGAAGGGATTGTACTGGACCGGTAGATGAAGCGACCATCGGCGGTTCAGCGTCATGGACCCCTCCAGGTTGATGTTGCCCGTTGCCAGCCCTATCAGGTTGGTACGCGCGGAATAGAACTGGGCCGGGGATGCCAGGCAGACGCCCAACAATATCCCCAGAAAAAAGAATTTCTTTCTCATCTGTTTTCTCCTTCCTGATTGGACGGCCGGGAATTCAGCACGGTGATGTCCCATGCCGTCAGCGTGTTGAAGTAACGGCCGTCCCGTTCACGGGCGGAAATGTCAAATTTGACACTGACCTCCATACCCTCCTCCATGGGAAAACGGTCCATGTTGGCATTCATCACTTGCAGGCAGATCCTCTTCGGATACTGGTCTTGCGTTTCTATCACAAACTCACGGGACTTCCACGGAGTGCCCGATGTCTTTCCGACTCCTTCCTTGACCGGAAAGAGGGTAAGTACTTTTCCTTTTATCTCCATATTTTTTTCGTTTATGTGTTTTTAATCAAGTGAACGGGGATGAACCGCAACCATCCTTTTCACGATCTGCTAAAACCATTCGGCATCCGGATCGACCTCCACGGAAAGCCGGTCCATGATCCATGTGATCAGTCTGTTGACAAAGCCCATGTTCTTATCCTTTTAAAAGTATTATCCTTCAATTGCCTGCTCAGACTTATATGGCGGCCGTCATCAACTCCGGTCATATAAGCCTTGTGGTTCGTCTTATGCCTGTTCGCCACAGGCTTTCTTCTGACAAGCCTGAACCTGCCCATATAGTCGTCTATCAGTTTTTGGTGACAGATCATGAGGCCGGTTTCCTGCGGCGTCTGCCCGGAATTCTCCAGCTGCATGCGTAAACCGGGTATGCAGCCTTCCAGATAAGACCGGATATAGTCCTTCTTACCTTTGGCGGTTCTCCAGTAACCGCGTCTGCCTTGCGCATACCCGGAATACTTCTCTTCGGACAGACGTCTGAAGGTTTTACGCAGGTAGTCAAAGAGCGCAATGACAGTTGCCGCATTTTCCTCTGTCCCGATTACCACCATATGGGTTGTGCCCGCGTAGAGCAGCATCTTGCAGTAATTGTATTCACATAAGACCCTCATCAGGTCCCGTTTCCAGATATTGCCGGCCGCATCCTTGTAGCTGATTCTGTCAGATTCGCAGGCTGTCAGCCGGTTTTGTGGATTCTCACCGGCAAGATCAAGCAGGGAGAGGTTGTATTCCATAAGCAGGCGGTGTACCGCCGCTGCCGCCGCATGGGCTTCACCTTCAGATCCGATCTGTGTGGCGGATTCTTTGAGCCGGATAAGCTTGCGGATTCTTTCCGTTATCTTTTCTGATACTTCTTTCATATTGTTTGCTGTATTACATCTCATTTCCTGCAGTCATTGCTTTTTTTTTACAGGCTTGCAGGAACTCGTTGAAATCGTTATGCCGGGGATACAGCCGGACGGACTCATTGACCAGTACCGTATCCTTCCCAAGATTCCCCTCCAGTTTCTCCAGGGCGTCCATGCCTGCCTTGTCGTTGTCCAGAAAGGCATGTACCAGCCGGTGCCGGGAAAGGAACTCTCCGGACCTGCCGGCCATGGCCGTGGAGTTCAGGATGCAGAAATTCATTGGCGGCAGTCCGGGATGTTCCCTGGCATACTGGAGATAGCTGAGAAAATCCATGAATCCCTCGAAAACGGCACAACGGTCGCCTCCATTGTCAAGACAGGTGACGGCTTTTACTCCGGCACATCCCTTGAATATCGGATTCCTGAGCTCCATGCCTCCCTTGTCATTGGGGAAAGCTACGGCGAAACAGCGCCTGTCCTTCCTTCCGCTGAAATGGTAGTATGCTTCCTTGCAATATGCCTTTGCAATGTCCGCATCAATTCCACGCCGGCCCATGTATTCCAGAAGCATCCTGTTGGTCAGGGGATTGATATTGTCGACAGTCAGTCTGGGGCTGGTGCCGGCATCCCCGGCGGAAGTCGGAACAGGGAGGGGGTCGGACGGGGCGGACAGGTCGCTTTTTTCAATCCGCCGCATGGCGGAGTGAAAATCGCACCGTTCCAGACGCATGACCAGGTCAGCCACACCTCCCGAGCTGTCCTCACCGAAATCCTTCCATTTGTTCGTGTGCAGGTTCACCATGAAGCTGGGGGTCTCCTCATTTCTGAAAGGGGAGCTGTACATGAGATAGCCGTGGTAGGACCTGACCGGTTCATGACCGTATTTTTCCAGTATCTCCCGCAAGGGGATCGCATTGGCTTCCTGTGATTTCATAATCTTTCGTTTTTTTTAAGTTCCTGCCGCACCGGCTTCACAGCGGGACGGCAGGATGGAATGTTCTTTCACATACTAACTAATGTCAAAATATCATGCGGTCCGGACGGACGTCAGCCTGCTCCTGAGAAAACATAGCGGGCTCCTGATGCGCCCGTTGCTGCGCTCGATTTCCTTCAAGGCGGCTTCCAGCACACGGGGGGAGTCCGCGGACAGATGCAGGATCTCATGCTGCTGTGCCGGAGAAATGCCTAGACGCTCAAGGGCGGCACGGAAACCGTCCTGCCTCTTTTCTCCTGAACATTCAGCGTTGTACTTGCGGATATAGTTCTCTATCAGCGGAGTGAGGCAGCCGCCCACACTGTAACGGTAGTCACCGTTACGGATGCTGTCCTTGACGGCGGCTATGGCGTACTCCAGGGGCATGGCCGGATAACGGGCTTTCAGAATGCACGCCCAGCGGATCTGGTCATCCTTCAGGTTCAGGTATTCCAGATCGGATTTTAAAGTCCGGATGGAATTGTCCTCCTCATCCGTCTTTTCCTGAACGGATGTAAAGGAGCTTGAGGATGATATGTTTTCTTTTCTTTCCTTTATATTGTAAGCTTCCGGAATATTCACGGATTCTTCCGGAATAAATCCGGTTTTTTCCGGAAGAATCCCCTCTTTCAAAGGAACGGGCGCTTCTGAAGGTTCCGTGAAGGGAACAGAGGTGACTGCCACAGATCCACAGATCGGAACGGACGCCGCTTCCACAGGAAGCTGTGCCCGGGAAACCGGGAAGGAGGATTTTTCTTCGGAAAGAAGATTTATTTCTTCCGGAATGACTGTCTTGCGCTTGGCCGCTTGACACATGGACACATATCGGATCTGGATGGAGTGCCCTGTCAGAATGCCGTACTGTTTCCAGATTCCGGCATTGAACAGCCCCGTTTCCGTACAATAGTTGATGATCCGGAGAACCTCCTCTTCCCTCATGTTCCAGTATTCCGCACAATCGAACAGCTCGTCCTGTGTGAAACGGATATAACAGCCTTCCACACGGTAGATCTCATTCAGGACATACTGGTATATCGCATAACCGGCACAGCTGTGTTCCTTTCTCAGCTTGCGGATCTTGATGTCACGGAACCGGTCCGTTTCGGCCCTGTAGTACTCAAAGCCTTTTCTGGCAATTCTTCCCATAATTATACGTTTTAAGAATTTTTTTTCAGTGTGAAACAAACAGGATTCGAACCTGTATCACCAGCCTGCATACAATGCGGTGACTTGCCTGTTAGTC
>QWCV01001423.1_pt1 | contig 23096 bp, 15 predicted proteins | sample 1972621 | NCBI WGS metagenome assembly QWCV01 (sample SAMN09866699, study PRJNA288562) | Human gut metagenome isolate pre2_stool, whole genome shotgun sequencing... | isolation source: gut | host: Homo sapiens | place: USA: California | reverse complement strand
GGACTTTTCCTCACGGAAGTGGTGGGTCTCACGGTGATAACCAACCACTTTCTGTGGCTGTGTTCAAAATGAACACGACCACATCTTGTGGATGGTTTTGGGCCAATCCACAAAAGCAGTGGGATTTACAAGAAAAATACCACTGTATGTAGAATGCGTCAAGAGGTTTTGGAAAATTTATGGCAATAAAGTGGAGAGAGTAGGACTTATTTTATCGCGCAATCCCTGCCTTACGCCTGATTGATCTGGCTCAGGATGCCGTTCAGCTGCTCCTCGGTCAGGACGTGGAAATCAATCAGCGTGTTGAGCTGGATTCCCATCATCATGGACAGAGAAGAATCATCATCGTCCTTTTTTCCGGTGGCGCTGCCTGCGGCTGCGGCCATACGCTGCAGGATCGGTCCGATGATGGCAGCACCCACCGGGTGGGTCATGACCTGCTTCAGAGTGGAGGCTGCGGTAAAGTGTACCGGCAGCGGCTGCGCTGCCTGCCATTCCAGCAAGCCGGTCAGGCGCAGATCCCGGCTGGATGCACCAACGCAGATCTGGTAAGTGCCGCTTTCTGCATAGAAATCATGCAGTTCCGGCTCATAATAGGCAAGGCTGCGCTTGTCCAGTGTAAACTGCACCTCCTTGCTCTCACCGGGCTGCAGGGACACCTTGGCAAAACCTTTCAGTTCCCGGACCGGACGGTGACGCTCACCCTTGGGCGGTGCTACATAGAGCTGCACCGTTTCCTTGCCGGCGACTGCGCCGGTATTTTTTACCGTGACGGTGACCTGCACTTCTTCACCCTCACGGACGGTGCTGCGGCTCAGCCGGAGTACGCTGTATTCAAAGGTCGTGTAGGAAAGGCCATGACCGAAGGGGAACAGAACATCTGCTTCCGTGGTGTCGTAGTAGCGGTAGCCGACAAATACGCCCTCAGAGTAAACGCTGGTCTCCCGCTCGCCGGGGAAGGAAAGATAAGCCGGGGTGTCGCTCAGCCTCCGGGGGAAGGTCTCTGCCAGCTTGCCGCTGGGGTTGACAGCGCCGTACAACAGATTCACGGCGGCTTCTCCGGCACCGTCACCGGCAAGGTACAGTTCCAGAACAGCCGGGACATCGTTGACCCACGGCATTTCGATGGCAGAGCCGTTGTGCAGGACGACCACGGTATTCGGCTGTACCGCAGCGACTGCGGCGATCAGATGATTCTGATTTTCCGGCATGGCAAGGGTGGTGCGGTCGTAGCCTTCGCTCTCGTACCGCTCCGGGAGTCCGGCAAAGATCACGGCGACATCTGCGTCTACGGCAGCGGCCACGGCGGCCTGTTCCAGCGCAGGATCCACGGTATCCTCATCGGTGCGGTAGCCCTGTGCATAGGCCACACCGGGGGCGTGTTCCAGCGCACAGCTGACCTTCGCACTGTTGACATGGCTGCTGCCGCCGCCCTGATACCGGGGATGCTCCGCGAACTCGCCAAGGAACACCGCCTTGCAGCCCTTTGCCAGAGGAAGTGTGCCCTTTTCGTTCTTCAACAGCACAGCAGAGTTCTCCGCAACAGAAACTGCCATCCGGTAGTCTGCGTCCCGGTCAAATACGGCGTTCGTGCTCTCGGCTTCGGTCACGGAATCCACAAAGCGCAGCAGGTTGCGTACGGCAGTGTTCAGCTCTTCTTCCGAGAGAGTCCCAGCCTTGATGGCGGAAAGGATCGAGTTTGTGCCGCGGCCGCTTCCGCCGGGCATTTCCAGATCCTGCCCTGCGGCGATGCCCTTGGCACGGTCCTTCACTGCGCCCCAGTCGGTGACCACCATGCCCTCGTAGCCCCAGCGTTTGCGCAGGATGTCGGTCAACAACTCCTTGTTCTCCGAGCAGTGGGTGCCGTTGAGTTTGTTGTAGGCGGCCATCACGCCCAGCGGCTGTGCCTTTTTGACCACCGTTTCAAAGGCGGGAAGATAGATCTCGTGCAGGGTGCGCTCGTCCATCACGCTGTCACTGACCATGCGGTCGGTCTCCTGATTGTTGGCGGCAAAATGCTTGATGCAGCTGCCCACACCGTTGCTCTGGATGCCCTTGACCAGCGCCGCCCCCATCTCACCGCTGAGATAGGGGTCCTCGCTGAAATACTCAAAGTTGCGTCCGCATAGCGGGCTGCGCTTGATGTTCAGGCCGGGGCCAAGCAGCAGAGCCAGATTCTCGGCGCGGCACTCATTGCCCAGCGTGTTACCCAGCTTTTCTGCCAGAGCAGTGTCAAAGCTGGAAGCCACCGCCGCACTGGACGGGAAACAGACCGCCGGGATGCTTTCGTTGATGCCCAGATGGTCGCCCTGCTCGTCCTGTTTGCGCAGACCGCTGGGGCCGTCGCTCATCATCACGGCGGGCACACCGAGCCGCTCCACCGGCTGTGTATGCCAGAAATCCGAACCGGAGCAGAAGTCTGCTTTTTCCTCCGGTGTCATCTGCTGGAGGATCTTTTCAATGTCCATTCTGTAATGCCTTCCTTTCGTTTGAGGGCAGTCCGCAGCCCTCTGATTTTCTTGCCCAAAGTATAACAGGAAAACCGCAGACAGTACGGATGAAAAGTCGTGAAGCAAGATGAATTTTTTAAATTGTCATAAATAACACGATTTTTTGACCGATAACACAAAATTTTGCACCCTTATTCCGTGGGATTCTCTTTATAATAAGAACAGAAATCAAACGGAAAAAGGAGATGCGGATGATGCAAGCAACAAACCTGAAAACGAATCATCTGACCCAGCCTCTCGGCATAGATGCCGGGACGCTGTTTTTATCGTGGCAGTGCGCCGAAGGCGTGCGCCAGACCGCCTACGAAATTGAAGTGACCGCCGGAGCCGAAACGCTGTGGGCGAGCGGAAAGGCTTTGGGCAGTGTGATGCACACCGAAACGCCCAGCGCTGTACCGCCCAAGACGCAGGGACGGTGGCGCATCCGCCTGTGGGATGAAAATGACCAGCCCGGTGCATGGAGCACCGCTTCCTTCGAGACCGGGCTTGCACAGGCAGACTGGCAGGGCGTGTGGGTCTGCCCGGAGACAGAAGAGCCGGACATCGACTGCGCTGATGCCATCAACGCCTTTGCAAAGCCCAACTGGGAGCAGAAGCAGGCGGCGCTGGAAGCCTCCGGCAAAGGGCAGGCGCAGCCTTATCAGCCCCACCGCCCGGCAAGTTATCTGCGCAAAACGTTCACTGCTCCGGCGGGAGAAAGCAAGCGGCTGTACATTACCGCCAAGGGGTTGTATGCGGCATGGCTGAACGGCAAGCGTGTCGGCGACAAGGTGCTTGCCCCCGGCAGCTTTACCGCAGACAAGCACCTTGGGGCACAGACCTACGATGTGACAGCACTTGTCCGTGAGGGGGAAAACAAGCTGCTCATTGCATTGGGCGACGGCTGGTACCGCAGCACCTCCGGCGTGGATGGTGACCGTGACCTGTTCGGCAGCGAACTGGCTGTCCTGTTCCAGCTGGAAGTGAACGGCAAGGCGGTCTGCGTTTCGGATGACGACATGGAGGCCACCCAGTGCGGCCCGATTCGCCAAAATGATCTGCAGCAGGGCGAAGTGCACGATGCCCGGCTGGAAGAGGAGCTTTCCGGCTGGCATGGCGTAAAGACCGAGCCGAACTCCCTGCCCATCACCGGTATGAACACCGTGCCCATCCGGGAGCAGGAAGCCTTTGCGGGCAGGCTGCTGCGCACCCCCAACGGCGAGACCGTGCTGGACTTTGGCCAGAACATGGCTGGCTATGTGGAGATGAAGCTGACCGCCCACGCCGGGCAGAAAATCAAGCTGCTGTGCGGCGAAGCACTGGACGAGAACGGCAACTTTACGCAGGAGAACTTTCAGGACCGGAACCGCCACAAGGAGGGCGGCACGGCGCAGCTGCTGGAACTCGTTTGCAAAGAGGGCGAGAACCACTACAAGCCCAGCTTTACCATCATGGGCTTCCGGTACGCAAAGGTGGAAACGGACATCGACCTGACCGGCGCAGAGTTTACTGCCCACGCCGTCTATTCGGAGATGCCGGTCACCGGCAGCTTTGCGTGCGGCAATGCCGATGTGGATCAGCTGGTGAAAAACAGTGTGTGGAGCCAGAAGGGCAACTTCTGCGATATCCCCACCGACTGCCCCACCCGCGAGCGCGCTGGCTGGACTGGCGATATGGGGGTGTTCATCGAGACCGGCCTGACCCTGATGGACTGCTACCCGGTGGTGGAAAAATGGCTGGCAGAATGCCGCCTGAACCAGTACCCGGATGGACGCATGGCGAACATTGCGCCGCCCACCAGCCGCCCCGGCTACATGACCCCCATGCTCTGTATGTCGGCGGGCTGGGGCGATGCCGCCATTCTGGTGCCCTACGTCCTTTATAAGCGCACCGGCGACCGCAAGATCCTTGCGGACAACTACGAGATGATGCAGAAGTGGTATGCGTTCCTGCTTGGCCGTGCACAGCAGACCACCGAGGAACAGCAGACCGGGGCATACGCCAAGTACACGGTGCTGAACGGTCTGGACTACGGCGAGTGGTGTGAGCCTGGCATTACTCCCATGCAGGCGATGATGAACCCGCGCAAAAGCGTGGGTACGGCGTATCTGGCTTATTCCGGGCGGCTTCTGGCAGAAATTGCACAGGCGCTGGGCAAGGCAGAGGACGCAGCGCAGTACCGCGACACGGCAGAAAAGGCGGTAAAGGCGTACCGCGCCGCCTTTACTGACAATGGGAAAATCACTTCTGACCGCCAGTGCGAATACGTCCGCGCCATTGCCTTTGCACTGCTGGGCGAGGAGGAGAGCCAAGCCGCTGCGGATACCCTGAACCGGATGGTGGCGGAAAACGGCTATCACCTGAACACCGGCTTCCTTTCTACACCCTTCCTCTGCGAGGTGCTGGCAAAGTACGGCTATGCCGACACCGCCTATAAGCTGCTGTTACAGGACACCGCTCCCAGCTGGCTCTATGAGGTCAAGCAGGGCGCTACCACCGTCTGGGAGACATGGACGGGCATTGACGCAAACGGCCACCCCAGCGAATCCCTGAACCATTACTCCTACGGTGCCATCTGCGGCTGGCTGTTCGGTGGCGTGTGCGGCATCCATCTGGCAGGGGAGACCCTGACCATCGCCCCCACCCCGAACCCGGCTCTGGGCTGGGCAAAAGCAGTGTACGATTCCCCGGTGGGGCGCATTGAAAGCGGCTGGCAGTATGCAGGCGATGCCGTGACCTACACCATCACCGTGCCCTGCAACAGAACCGCAGAAGTCACCCTCCCGGATGGCAGAAGCCTGACCTTGCAGCCGGGCACCCACACCCTGTAACGCAAAAAGATTCCCCGCAAAACACAACGCCCCGCACCGGAAGGAGTAACCGATGCGGGGCATTGCTTTTATGGGGATAATGAAGAAGAAAATAATGAGAGAATGGCAGGTCAGAATTTTTGCGCAAGGTATTTTGCACTGAGCTGGAAGCTCTTGATGGGGGAATTGTCCACCCAATTGCGGTGGCTTTCCAGAATAACGGCATCCACCTCCACGGCAAGGGCCTGCGCCATCAGGCTGTCCAAGTCCATGTTGCCGGTGCCCAGCTCCATGCTGTCGGTTTTCAGGATAGGCGTGATGGCACTGCCGGTGATGCGGGTGCCCCGGTCGTTGATGTGCCACAGCTTCATGCGGGGACCAAGCCGCTGCATCCATGCCAGCGCATTTGCACCGCCCTCGGTGAACCAGTAGCTGTCAAACTCAAAGTTGACAAAGGCAGGGTCGGTCTCTTCTAAGAGGATGTCGTAGGCGCGCTTTTCTGCGTTCACATGCCGCAGCTCGCAGTTGTGGTTGTGGTAGAGCAGGTGGATGCCCTCGGCTGTCAGAGTCTCGCCGGCTTTGTTCAGCCGCTGCGCAAGCTGGTGCATAACGGCTTCATCGCCGTAATCAAAGCGGTACATCCCGGTGATGACCACATACTGTGTGCCGAAGCTTTTGGCCTCCTCGGCCACTGCGTGGGCATCCCGTTCCAAACTGCCAAGGTCGGTGTGCAGACTGACCACCCGAAGGCCGGCCTCCTGCACCAGCTTGTGCCAGTCCAGATTGCCGCCCTTGCCCACCGGCATCCCGGCGGCCTTGGTCAGCAGCTTTACCACAAAGCCGATGGGGTGGATCATAAATCCACACAATTCAATGCCATCGTACCCGGCGGCTTTCATGGCAGCAAGGGTCTCTTTTGCCTGCTGCTCATTGCTTAGTACAGTGCCCAGCATAAATTGCTGCACAGCTTTGATGGGCATATTTTACCCCTCCAGTTTGAAAGTCTTACCCGGCGTGATGCCGTTTTCGTTAAAGCTGTCCACGCAGATGTAGTATTCCTGCCCGGCGGTCAGGGTGGAAAGGGTCACTTCGTCTGCATCGTACACCAGCCAGCTCAGATAGAGCTTATCAGGCGCAACGCCGTAGCGGACGTTGCAGCCCTGTGCATTTTCGATATGCTTCCAAGTGATCTTTGCATCCAGTGCATCCACGCGAGCCCCGGCGGCTTCGGCCTGTGCGGGCTTTGCGCCTTCGCCGTTACCGAACACCCGCAGGCCGCTGATGCGCAGCGCCTGTCCGTAGGGCAGTTCGCCGCCCGTCACCCGGACGTACCGGGCACGGATGCCGTCTGCATATTCGTAGTAGCCGTTGGAGCACTCGCGGGCAACATTTTCGCGCAGCGTCCAGCTCGCTCCGTTCACACTGGTCTCCACCGTGTAGTGGGAGATCTGGGGCCGGGTCTCGATGTGGCGGGTCTTGCGGTCATCGCCGTAGCTGTCGGCAGGGAAGTCCACCACCAGCTTTTCGTCCGCCATATTTACCTGAATGGCGCGGACATCACTCTCTTTGCCAAGATCCACACACAGCCATTCACCCGGCTCTGCACCGGCGGCGCTCCACCAGCTGCGGCAGTCCTCATTGACTGCCCATTCCGGGCTGCTGTTTTCTGCGGTGCTGGAGGCCGTGACCGGCTTTTTGTAGCTCAGCAGCATCCATTCCGGCTGCTGTCTGGCGGCATCAAAGCGGTCTGCCGGGATGCGGTGGGGGTAATCGGCAAAGTTCTGGTTGCAGTAAAGCACGCCGTCCTTGTCGAACCCGGCAGGAAACAGCCCCACCCGGCGCTCAAAGTCATAGTTGACGGAAATGCGCATGGTGGAAGCGTGCCACCAGTTGCCGTAGGTGTCGGCAATGGTACTGCCGTGGCCTGCACCGGTAATGAAGCCACCGGGCTTTGCGGAGAACGGATTGGATGCCTGCCGCACAAAGGGGCCCAGCGGAGAACGGGAGGTGTATACACCGTCGGCGTAAGTGTTGTACTGGGTGCCAGGGCAGGCATATTGCAGGTAATAGAGGCCGTCATGCTTTGTCATAAAGGCACCCTCGATGTAGGGCTTGCCGATGGCGTTGAACATGGCAGTCAGGCTTTCGACACTCAGACCGGGGATATTTGCCATCTGCGGCGGCAGATTCAGCTTGCCGGTCTTGGGATCATAGAACTGCTTCATGGACTGGTACAGCACGCTGGCTTCCCGGTCCACGATGCCGTTGTTGCCGGGGCGCTCGTAGCCCAGTACGGTTTCATTGCCGAAGATCAGCTCCTGCTTTTCACCGATGGGGGTCATGGTGTCCGGGTTCAGCTCCACCCCGTAGATGGGGGAGATGTTGGAGCAGCCCCAGTAGAAGTACACCCGGCCATCGTCATCGCAGAACAGATCCGGGTCCCAGAAGGCAAAGGGGGCAGACACTTCGGTAAACGGCTCAGTCAGGGGGTCAGCGGTGCGCAAAATGGGGCAGTTGCGTCCCTTGCGGCTGGCGCAGAAATAGAGGTAATTGCCCACCTGCCGCACATCCGGTGCGTAGTCGTAGATCAGCAGGCCGGGGTCTGCATGGAAGTCCCAGTTCAGCAGATCCTCCGAATACCAGAAGCCTGCCGACATGGAAACAAAGAGATAATATTTGCCCTTGAAATAAACCAGCGTCGGGTCTGCACCCTCCCGGAAACCCGCCACGCGCGGGCCTTCCTTCATGTGCTGATAGCGGTAGCCCAGATCAAGGGGGTTGCAATAAGTCTGTCTCATCGAAACTCACTCCTTGGAAATACCCTGCAATACACGGTTCAGCTGCTTGATGTCCTCCTCGGAAGCGCCTGCCTGCATCAGCATGGATTCAATGGTCATCCGCTGCATGGCGCGCTCCATCATGGCCACCAGAGCCGGGTTATCCTTCACGGCGGCGGCCACATCGCCGCGGGCAGCGGCGGCCTTATCGGAGATCTGCTTCAGGATGGGGCCAGCCTTGGGGTCTGCCATGGCTTTGGCCATGTTGTCCTTCACCGACCAGCAGCTGGCATCCAGCTCCCCGTCAAACCAGTTGGTCACATTCTTGCGGTTGTCCATGGCGTAGTCCGGGTTGGGGGTGTCCACCTTGTTCACCAGAATTACGCTGCTGTGCTCGCCGGAGCGCGCCTCAATGCTGTGCTTGCCGGTAATGGGCAGCTGGAAGGCGAACACCTTGTCGCCCTGCTTAGTCTCCACCAGCTGACCGTCCTTGTACAGCGAGACCTCTGGCAGATTGGAGTAGACCTTGATCTCGGTCACATCCTCGGCGCGGTCCACATAGCGGCTGCCGCACAGGTGCACGAAGGGCTCCTTGCTCCAGTAGGCCTTGTAGAGATAAAAGGGGTCTTTTTTCAGCTTGCGGTCAAAGGTGACAAGACCCTTCTGGTTTTCGCCGTGCTTGCCGCCCTCGTCCCGGCCATCGGCGGCAAAGTCGAACATATTCCACACATGGGTCGCCCACAGCCAAGGACGGTCGGCGATCATCTTTGCAATATGCTCGTGGTAAACGCACTGATAGCTTTCGGTGTAGTCGCCCTTTTCCGGGTGGCTGCTCTGATACTGGGGGTTAGCATCTGCGCCATACTCCGAAAAGCCGATGCAGCGGTCGGGGTAATCGGCGTGGTATTTGTCAAAGAACTCGTCGTTCTGCTCCAGTTCGCCCAGATACCAGCCAAAATAGAGGTTGTAGCTGTTCACGTCCGGGATCTCCAGAATGGGGCTGGTGGTCTCCAGCATGAACACATTTGCCATGGTGGTCTTCCGGGTGGGGTCCAGCTTGTGGGCCAGCTCGTTCAGCAGACGGTGGTTTTCCAGCAGATCTTCATTGACAGCGGATGCGGCGGTAATCTCGTTGGACAGGCCCCAAACGGCAATGCAGGGGTGGTTGTAGTTCTGGACGATCAGCTCTTCCATCTGGGTCAGGGTGTTGGCACGGCCGTTGGTCATGTGCATGGTGATGTAGGGAATCTCTGCCCAGATGACAAGCCCCTTTTCATCGCACAGGTCGTAGAAATACTGTGCGTGCTGGTAGTGCGCCAGCCGGATGGTGTTGGCACCCATTTCCAGAATGATGGAAATGTCCTCCTCCATCATTTCGTTTGTCAGGGCAATGCCGGCCCCCTTGCGGTCCTGATGGCGGGAAACACCGCGCAGCGGATAGCTGCGGCCGTTCAAGATGAAGCCCTTCTGTGGGTCAAACTCAAACTTCCGGCAGCCGAAGCGGGCAGAAGTCTCTTCACCGTTGTCCAGCTTGGCAGAGACGGTGTAAAGGAAGGGATCGTCCACGCCATCCCACAGGCGGGCATTGTCCAGGGTGAAAACAGCCTTTGCAGTGCCGTTTTCCGCCGGAGCGGTGATGCTCTGGCCTTCCAGCGCAAAGGTAACGCTCTGTGCACCCACCACGGCGGCTTCCACAGTGACTTCGACGGTCTTAGCGGCAAGGTCGGTGACGATGGGGGTCACCTTCAGAGCCAGTGCGCCGTTTGCGGGCAAAGCGAAATGCTCTGCCGGAACGATGTGCAGAGTTACATCGCGGTAAATGCCGCCGTAGAAGGTGAAGTCTGCCTTCTGGGGGTACACGGTGTCGTTGTCGCTGTTGTCCACGCTGATCGCCAGCAGATTTTCCTCTTTGAGATGTTCGGTCAGGTCAACCCGAAAGGTAGAATAGCCGCCCTTGTGCTCGGCCAGCTTTTCGCCGTTCAGGTAGACTACAGCGGTCATAGCGGCACCGTCCAACTGCAAAATTGCTTTGCCGCCTGCCGGGATGGCGGGCTTTGCCAGAGCCAGCGTATACCAGCAGGTGCCGCGGTAGTAATCGTTGCCGCCGTCCTGACCGTCCACGGCGTTCCATGTGTGGGGCAGGGTGATGGCCTCACCCATAATGGCGGTGGGGATGCCGGGGTTCTCCTTGGTAAAATGCCAATTGCTATGATTCAGCAGGATGGTCTTGCTCATGGTAAAAACTCCTTTATGAAAAATGGATAGAATCAGCAAAAACCGAAAGAGCGTATGAGCCCTTTCGGTTTTTGCGGGGTGTTACTGCATGTGTTCTGCAATCACTTCATGACGAAGGGCGTCTTTCTTATCTGCGATGCGCTTCTGGACGTTGACCATTTCCTCCTTGGTCAGGGGACAGCCCAGCATGGCCATCAGGGTAATGAGCCAGCCCAGCATCGGCAGACCGTACTTGATGGCAAGGGTCATCCAGAAGATGCCGGAGGTGTAGGCATCCGTGGGCTGGGGCATCGTGGTGGTGTAGCCCAGAATAGCCACGGCACCGGTGGCGATGACAGCAGCCACCGAGGTGATGAGTTTGTCGATCAGGCTGTAAGTGCCGGAGACCACAGCCGGGATGTAACGGCCGCTGCGGTCCAGCTCGTAGTCGATGGTGTCAGCCATATAAGAGGTGTTGGAGGTGGTGATGCACATATTGGAGCCGTTTTGCAGCAGGGTCAGCAGCACGTAAACGATCATGTTCCAACTGCCCATCACGCCGATCTGACGGGTATCTGTGAAGATGAAGAACAGGATCAGCACAGAGGTGATGGCCATGCTGATGCAGGTCCAGGTCACGATGCCCTTCTTGCTGCCCTTTTTGCCCACATATTTTGCGCCGAAGGCTGCAAAGAAGATAGAAGGCACCATGCTGATCACGCCAAGGGTGGTGGCAAGACCCATGTTGCCGATCAGGATGCCGTTCAGCATGGTGTTGATGATGGCTTGGCTGCCCACCTGCTGTGCCAGCTTGTCGGAAGCGTTGGAGGCGATGTAGCACTGCAGGGGCTTGTTGTGCTTGAGCACCTCAAGAATATCCGCAGTTTTCAGCGGCTCGTGTTTTTTGTTGGTGCCCTCAAAGTTTTCGGGCTTATCGTAGGCAGAGATACCGGCGCAGACGATCAGGGTGCCGATGCCGGCAATGATCAGGACGATGGTGCAGACGGTGCTGAGGAAGTCCTGATTGAAGGTGCCGCCGCACTTGGGCAGGATGACGGTGTAGATCAGCATGCTCATGCCCATGGGCACGGCGTAGTTCAGGGCAGTGGACCAGACCCCGATGGTGGGACGCTGCCGGGGATCGTTGGTCATGATGGCAGGCAGGGTCTGGGCGGTCATGTTGGTGACGGTGTAGCCGATGATGTAAATAATGTAGGTCAGGGCAAACACCGGCAGGCCGAAGCCCTTGCTGGAGCACAGGTTGAACATGCACAGCAGGCCGACTGCTTCGATCAGGTAGCCGCTGATCAGCAGAACGCGCAGCTTGCCGAAACGGGTGTTGACGCGGTCGTAAACAAAGGCCAGCATCGGGTCGGTAAAGCCGTCCAGAATGCGGGCCAGCATCAGGATGAGACCCACGGTTGCGGTGGTGATGCCGTAGCCGATGCTGGCCGAATAACTGGCCATACCGATCAGAGAGTAGACGCTCATACCCACAAAGGCGTTGCAGGCATAACAGATGATCTGCCAGAGCTTTGCACGGCGGTACTGGACACCGTCTACCTCACTGGCGCTGGGTTTCTTTTGGAACATAATGATTTTCCTCCTTTTTGTGTGAACCGGTTTCCGCTTTTCCTGACACCAGAATAACAGAATGCAACAGATACTGCAGGATGAAAAACTTGGATTGAGGATAAAAATTCGTGCAGTTCTACTCGCTCAACGAAAAATCTACCAATAACGTGAAAAATTATCCTTTTTGCGCCGCACAGACCTGTTACAATAGGCACAAGAGAAAACACTGCTTCTGGATAAAAGGAGAACCATCATGCAGAAATTTGAAAAAGGCTTTTTCATCGGTGCTGCAACAGCAGCCCATCAGGTAGAGGGTAACAATACCAACAGCGACTACTGGGCACAGGAGCAGCTGCCCCATTCCAGCTTTACAGAGCCCAGCGGCATTGCCTGCGACCATTATCATCGGTACGAAGAGGACATCAAACTCCTGGCCGATGCCGGGCTGAACGCCTACCGCTTTTCCATCGAGTGGGCACGGGTGGAGCCGGAGGAAGGCAAATTTGATCCGGAAGCCATCGAACATTACCGCAAGGTCATCGCCTGCTGCAAGGCGCAGGGCGTAGAGCCCATCGCCACCCTGCTGCACTTTACCAGCCCGAAATGGCTCATCTGCAAGGGCGGCTGGGAAGCAGAATCCACGGTCGAGGACTTCAAAAAATATGTGACCTATGTGATGGAGCAGCTGGGCAGCGAGCTGCGCTATGTCTGCACCATCAACGAAGCCAATATGGGCCTGCAGCTGGCCGCCATCTCCAAGCGGTTCCGCCTGATGGCAGAACAGGCTGCGAAAAATGCCGCAGCAGCCGGAAAGTCTGCGGAGGGCACGGTGCAGGTGGGCATGAACTTCCAGAAGATGATGGAAAACATGAAGTTTGCCGCCATGGAAAACGCACAGGTGTTCGGCACACCCCAGCCCCAGATCTTTGTCAGCGAGCGCACCCCGGAGGGTGACCTGCTGGTGCTGCGCGCCCATGCCGCCGCACGGGATGCCATCAAGGCCATCTGCCCGGAAGTCAAGGTGGGCCTGACCCTCTCGCTCCACGACTTGCAGGCACAGCCCGGCGGCGAAGCCTTTGCCGAGGCCGCATGGCAGGAGGAGTTTACCCACTACCTGCCCTACATTAAAAAGGACGATTTCCTTGGGGTGCAGAACTACACCCGCACTCTTTATGGCCCGCAGGGGCAGCTTCCGGCACCGGAGGGCGCAGAGCTGACCCAGATGGATTACGAGGTCTACCCGCAGGCACTGGAGCACGTCATCCGTAAAGTGGCAGAAGCATTCAAGGGCGATCTCATCGTCACCGAAAACGGCATTGCCACCGCCGAGGATGCCCGTCGTGTGGCGTTTATCCGGCAGGCACTGGACGGCGTGCAGCACTGCATCGCCGACGGCATCCCGGTGAAGGGCTACTTCTACTGGAGCCTGATGGACAACTTTGAGTGGCAGAAGGGCTACGCCATGCAGTTCGGCCTGATCGCCGTGAACCGTGAAACCATGGAGCGGACCGCAAAGCCTAGCCTTGGGGTGCTGGGCAGTTACGCAGAAAAATAAGCTGCAATAGCAAAAAACAGGCTGCGGAAGATGCTTCTCGCAGCCTGTTTTGGTTCAGTGGGAAAGATGCAGACCATGGACACCATTTGCAACCACGGCGGCAATTACGTTGATGTGCTTTTGCGCCAGTTTGGCGTCGGTGTTCAAAAGCCCGGAAAGACCGTTCATTACAAAAATCAGGATGGCACCGACATTTTCATATTGGGACGGCTCGATATTGTCACCTTTGATTTTTTCCAGAATGGCATCCCGCAAATGCTGCGTAAAGCGGTTCATCGCGGATACCGGAACCACACCGAGGTAATCCGTTGCCTGCTGGAGAGCAGCAAACATTTCCTGCACAAAGGCCTCCGGTTCATCCAGCAGCTGCTGTGCGCCGCGCATATTGTCGCAGACGAGCTGGACTGTCTGCCGCTCCATTTCGGCGGTGAGTGCATCCAGCGTTTCATAGTGGGAATAAAAGGTCGTTTTGTTGATCTCGGCGCGTTCGGCAATTTCCTTGACCGTGATCTTTTCAATGGGCTTCTCCCGCAGCAAGTCGATAAACGTTTTCTGAATGGCACGCTTCGTTTTTTTGACCCGGATATCCATACAATTCCTCCGTCAATGTATTTTGTAAAGGATGCTTAACCAACGCTTGGAACGTGATCCGTTGCTTAAACACCGGACACGCCGGAAACTGCTGATTGCAGCCCCTGCGGCATAGTGCTATTATAACACCATAGAGATGGATAAGCAACTAAGAGTTGCAAATCTAGTTCGTGAATACGAAAAATAAAAAATGGAGGATGCTTTATGAAAATGATGAATTTCAACAGTGTCAGAGATAAAGTTGCTATCGTCACCGGCGCAAGCCGCGGCATCGGCCGCGCCATTGCCGAGTGCTTCGGCGAAAATGGGATGAAGGTGGTTTGTGCAGCCCGCAGCGCAGAGCAGGGGCAGGCTGTGGCAGACGGCATCTGCGCCAAGGGCGGCGATGCCATTTTTCTCCAGACCGATTGCAGCAAGGCTTCTGCCATCAAGGAACTGGTGGACAAGACGGTGGCACACTACGGTAAGCTGGATGGCGTTGTCAGCAACGCAGGCATCGGCATGGGCGGCACACCGCTGCATGAGTATGAGGTAGAGGATTACGAGAAGATCTTCTCCCTGAACAGCGAGGGCGTCTTTGCCGGAATGAAGTACGGCGCAGAAGCCATCCTCAAGAGCCACAGCGAGGGCGGCTTCCTCATCAATGTGGCATCGGTGGCGGGTCTTGTACCCCAGCGCGGACAGGCACTGTACAGCGCCACCAAATTCGGCGTGGTGGGCATGACCCGTGCAGCGGCACTGGATTACGCGGAATACGGTATCACCGTCAACGCCATCTGCCCCGGTTACACCAAGACCAGCATCTTCGGTGATGCACCGGCTGCGACCATGGACTTTTTTGCATCCGACTGCCCGGCAAAGCGGATGGGCGACCCGGAGGAGTGCGCCGCACTGGCGCTTTTCCTTGCCAGCGGTATGGCACGGTACATCACCGGTGCAGCCATCCCTGTGGACGGTGCACTGTCTGCCGGGCACCAGAGCGTCAGCAGCTGGAAGCACCCGGAAATTTTGACCGACGGCAAGCTGAACAGCCAGAGCACCATTGCAGCCCTGATGGAAAACGAGGCTGCAAAGGCTATCGTGGAGCAGTATCTGCCCGGCTTTGCCGAGAATCAGCAGGCAAAAGCCGCCTACGGCATGACCTTTGGCAAGATCGGCCCCATGCTGGGGCTGCCGGAAGCAGCGCTGAAGGCACTGCTGGATGCGCTGGATAACCTGTGATAGATGCCGCTCTGAAAGCCCCATGACCGGGGCTTTCGTTCTGCCTGCGTGCGGTTGATTTTTGGAGGAGATCATGAAGAACGAAGCACTTTTCCGTACCGGCTCTGTCTGGAAGTCCATTTTTTCCATGGCAGTGCCCTCCATCATCATTATCCTTGTCATGGTGCTGTACAACATGGCAGATATGTTTTTTGTGGGCTGTCTGGGCGACACCGCACAGGTGGCGGCAGTCTCCGTCGTCGGGCCGGTGTTCTCGATTCTTGCGGCGGTGGCCACGATGCTTGGCGCAGGCAGCAGTGCCATCATCGCGCGCTGCTTTGGCGCGGGTGAGATCGAGCAGGGCAAGATCTGCTCCTCGCTCTGCTTCTGGACCAGCTTTTTTCTGGGCGTTCTGGTCAGCATCGGTCTGCTGGTGGGCAGAGTGCCGCTTTTGGGGATGCTGGGCTCCAATGCAGAAATTTTTCCCTATGCGGAGCGGTATCTTCAGGTTCTGGCACTGGGTGCACCGTGTTTCATCCTGTCCAACAGCATGGCGATGCTGGTGCGTGCAGAGGGCGCAGTAAAAGAGGGCATGATCGGTAATCTTCTGGGCACGCTGGTCAACTGCATTTTTGACCCGCTGTTTATTCTGGTGCTGAACTTCGGTGTCAGCGGTGCGGCTGCCGCCAGTGTGCTGGGCAACCTTGTGGCGACTGCCTGCTATCTGCGCTACATCGTCAAGAACGGCACGGTGCTGACGGTTGATTTTCGCCCTGCCCTGAAAAAGCCGCAGATGCTGGGCGAGCTGCTGGCCATTGGTCTGCCCAACGGCATCAGCAGCCTGCTGGCCGGGTTTGCGTCCTCCTTCAGCAACCGGCTGTTGGTGACCCACGGCACGGCGGCGGTCGCAGCTATGGCAGCGGCAGGCAAGACGACCATGGTCATCAGCATGATCGCCATGGCGATCTGCATGGGCTGTCAGCCGCTTCTGGCGTACAGCTACGGCGCAAGCGACTCAAAACGTCTGAAACAGCTTTTAAAGGACCTGATCCTGCTGACCGTTGTTTTTGGCGTCCTTGCCGGAGCTGCCAGCTTTGCCGGACGCAATGCGCTGATCGGGATGTTCATCAAGGAAGAAGGCGCTTTCCGTCTGGGAACGCAGCTGGTGGTCTATCTGGTTCTGGGCAGCCCGGTGATCGGTCTGACCTATCTGGCAACCAATTTGCTGCAATCTGTGGGCAAGACAAGCGGTGCGGTGGTGCTCTCTCTTTTGCGGCAGGGGCTGCTGCTGATTCCGCTGCTGTACCTGATGAATGCGCTTTGCGGCGTGCAGGGCATTGCGGCGGCGCACCTGATAGCAGACGTTGGTGCTGCGGCTATCTCTGCGGGCATCCTGCTGCACTGGCTCCGGGCATTGGTAGAAAAAACGGCGGAAGTATGATATACTGTTTTTATCAATGAGCCGGAGGGGTTACACATGGATGTTCTCCAGAATATGATGCTGCTTTCCGAACTTGTCCAGTGCGGCGGCAATGTTTATACATGGTGCTATGATGCACAGGGAAAGCTACTACGGAGCAACTGTCCGGACGAGGCCTTTCTTGCCAGCGCATTTGAGCTGTTCGGCTGCAAACAGCGGATGCTGGAGCATGGGAACCGGGATGATGTGCCCGTTACCTTGGGGACGGCTTTGGGTCTTTTGTGGGGAGCAGCCTTTGAAAAGGAAGAGGAAAAGCTGAAGCGTGTCTGGGTCATTGGACCGGTGTTCTATCAGGACGTGACCCTGCGCGGGATCGAGGACGGGCTGAAATACTACAGCAAGTTGGAGATCAGTGTAGCATGGACGATCCAGCTTTACAAAGCCCTTGAAAAAGTCCCCACCCTGCAAAACACCATTATGAACCGCTACCTGCTGATGATGCACTACTGCCTGACCGGACAGCGGCTGGAACTGAGCTGTGTCAACAGCAGCACAGCGCAGGAGGAGCGGCTGAAAAGCGCCACAATTCCCCACGACCGGCATAAGATCTGGATGGCAGAGCAGGGAATGCTGCAGATGGTCCGCACCGGAGATATGAATTACAAGCAGGCGCTTTCCAACAGTATGAGCATAAGTGCAGGTGTGCCGGTGCAGAGCAGCGATGTTCTGCGTCAGAGTAAGACCTCCATCATCGTGTTCACCTCGCTGGTGTGCCGTGCTGCCATTGAGGGTGGTCTTTCCCCGGAGGAGGCGTACTCGCTGGGGGACAGCTACATTCAGGCGGCAGAATCGGCAAAATCGCTGGATGAGCTGAGCCCCCTTGCAATGATGATGTACGATGATTTCATCCGACGTGTCCACAAACACCGGACAAACCCGAACCTCAGTAGACAGATCCAGAAGTGTGTGGATTATATCGAGATGAATCTGGACAAAAAGATCGTAGCGGAAGATCTTGCCGCCCTGGTGGGCTACACAGAATATTACCTCACCCACAAATTCAAGGAAGAAACGGGTCTGAGTGTCACGAACTATGTAAAGTTTGCAAAGGTCGAACGTGCGAAAGTTCTGCTGAAAAGTACACCGTTCAGCGTCCGGGAAATTTCCGAGCAGCTTGGCTTTGCCACCCGCAATTATTTCAGCGCAGTCTTTCAGCAGGTCACCGGAAAAACGCCCATGGAATTCCGGGAAACATAAAGCAGAACAGGCATCCTGCGATACCGTTTGGCGGTATCGGGCAGGATGCCTGTTCTGCTATGATGAAGAAAAATGGAGGAGAATGGCTCAGTTGAGGAACTTCTCGTTCAGGGTCACGCCAAAGTCGCGGGCAATGGCGCGCAGGTCGTCGTCGGTGATGGTCTGCCGGATGATGCCGCCGCCCATGGAGAGCACCTTGACGTAAATTTCCGCGCTCTTTTCGATGGTGTGGGCCAGACCGAAGGTGATGTCAAAGTCCGGACCGGAGGCAAACAGGCCGTGCTGTGCCCAGATGGCAGCCTGATAGGTTTTCATCAGCTCACTGGTGGCCATGGCAATGTCTGCCCCGCCGGGCACCATCCACGGGCAGACGCCCACGCCCTCTGGGAACACCACCGGGCACTCGGTAGCACTCTGCCACAGCGCACGGGTGAAGTCCCGGTCGGTCAGGGGTAGGATGTAGGTCAGGGCAATCACGTTGGTGGCGTGGCAGTGGTAGATAACGCGGTTTGCGCCATTGGTGGCGGCCTTGCGGACGCTGTGATTCATAAAGTGGCTGGGGAACTCACTGGTGGGCTTTGCGCCGTCCTCCAGGCCCCAGACGATGCGCCAACTGTCGCCCTTGTCGTTGATCTCCACAATACCGATGCTGTGAACAGGGTCCGGCTCCACGTTGCGGAAAAACTTGCCGGAACCGGTGGTGATGAAATACTCCCCCGCCAGATTATCTGCCTGCACGCCCATGTTCACCCATTCGCGGGGCTGCTCGTCAAAGAAGGGACGGCACTGTGCCACTTCCTCTTCCTTCATGCGGTAGGTCAGGTTGCCGCCGTTGCGCTCGTGCCAGCCCTGCAGCCAGCCATCGTTGCACATCCGCATAAAACCTTTGACAATTTCAATATCCAGAATACCCATCTTCAAAAACCTCTCTCATTCAAATGCGCTTGCTCAGCACGTTCTGCTCGTATTTCTTTACTTCCTCAAACCATGCACCGTCCACCGGCACACCGTTTCGGCGGCAGTATTCGTCCCAAATTTCCCCAAAGGGCAGGGTCTTCAGCTCCTCCTGCCGCACCATCAGCTCGGTAAACTGATTGGTGTCCTGCAGCTCTTTCAGCACCGTATGCGGGGTGCACAGGGCAGACAGCAGCGCCTTTTCCACGTTGCGGAAGCCTACCGTCCATGCGGAGATGCGGTTGATGGAGGCATCAAAGTAATCCAGTGCAATGTTCACCCGGCCGTCCAGACCGTCGCAGCGCACGATCTCCTTGCAGATCTCCTTCGTTTCATCGTCGAACAGTACCACATGGTCGGAGTCCCAGCGGATGGGGCGGGTGATGTGGAGCGCGATCTCCGGGAAGAAGGCCAGCAAGGCAGGAATCTTGTCGCTGACCACCTCGGTGGGATGGTAGTGGCCGTTATCCATCAGCGGAATGCACTTTTCCCGGTTGAAGGCGGCGTAGCTCAGGGCAAACTCGGCACTGCCCACGGTGTAAGCCTCCACGCCGATGCCGAACACCTTGCTTTCGATGCAGGGCTTCACTAGCTTGAAGTCGTAAGGCTCGCGCAGAATCTCGTCGATGCTGGCCTTGTAACGGTCGCGGGGGCCTTTGCGATCCGCTGGTACGTCCTTAAAGCCGTCGCCCGTCCAGATGTTCATGGTGCAGGGCTGCCCCAGCTCCTCGGCCAGATACTGACTGATGCGGATGCAGGCCTTGCCGTGCTCTACCCAGAATTTCCGGGTCTCCTCGTTGGGGCTGGCAAGGGTCAGCGGGTCGCACTTGGGGTGGGAGAAAAAGGTGGGGTTGAAGTCTGCGCCCAGCCCTCTTGCCTTGCAGAAATCCACCCATTTTTTGAAGTGCTTCGGCTCCAGCCTGTCCCGGTCCACCCACGGGTTTTCTTCGTCAAAAATGGCATAGGAGGCATGGAGGTTGATCTTTTTGGTGCCGGGGCAGAGGGACAGCACCTTGTCCATATCTGCCATCAGTTCCTCCGGGGTGCGGGCACGACCGGGGTAGTTGCCGGTGGTCTGGATGCCGCCGGTCAGGGGCTTGGTGGGGTCGGTGTCAAAGCCCCGGACATCATCTCCCTGCCAGCAGTGCAGGGAGATGGGCACGGTCTTTAACCGGGCAATGGCAGCTTCGGTGTCCACGCCAATGGCGGCGTAGCGGGCTTTTGCTTCTGCGTAACTCATAGGGTTCCTCCTTCTTAAATCTGCATCTGAATTTTCAAATTGCCGATGGCGGTGGCCTCGATGGGCAGCGCCACCACCTGTTTTCCGGTGTAGTGGGCAGTCAGCTCGTTCAGGGTAGCGTTCTTTGCGCCACCGCCTGCGATGTAGAGCTTGTCCCAGTGCTGCCCGGTGAGAGATTCCAGCTCCCGGAAGGCTTCCCCGTAGCAGTAGGCCAGCGAATGGTAGATGCTGTTGATAAGGTCGGCGTCCGTGGCCGGGGCTTCGCCGGTCTCGGCAAGAGCCGCCTTGATCTCCGCGCGCATATCCTGCGGGGCAGAGAAGCGGGCGGCGTTCACATCAAAAATGCGGGTGTAGGTGCTGGCCTTGGCCAGCTCCACCATCTCGGCAAAGGAGATGCCCAACTGCTTTTGCACACACTGGATGATCCACAGCCCCATGATGTTTTTCAGGTAGCGGATGTACCCCACGCCGCCCTCGTTGGTGAAGTTTGCCTTGCAGCTATCCGGGCTGGTGATGGGCTTTGCCAGCTTGACCCCCAGCAGACTCCATGTGCCGGAGGACAAAAACGGCGCGTCGCCCTGCTCCATGGGAATGCCCTCCACGGCGCTGGCGGTGTCGTGGGTAGCGCACAGCACTACCTTGGTTTGCCCACCCACCTCGGCGGCAATGTCCGCCTTCAACGGGCCCAGCACCGTACCGGGAGCCGTCAGCTTGGGGAACATCGCCTCCGGCAAGCCCAAAGCTTTGAGAATCTCCGGGTCGTACTCCCCGGTCTGGGCATTTACGAGCCCGGTGGAGGTGGCGTTGGTGTACTCCCGTGCCTTTACGCCGCAGAGCTTCCACAGCAGATATTCCGGGATCATCAAAAAGTCCTCGGCTTCGGCCAGCCGCCCGACTTTTTTGTCGGCATACAGCTGATAAATGCTGTTGAAGGGCTGGAACTGGATGCCGGTGCGCTGGTAGAGTTGCGCAAAGGGCAGAATGTTGTGGACTTCGGGAATCACCGCCTGCGTCCGGCTGTCCCGGTAGGCGTAGACCGGGGAGAGGGGCTGGCCGTTTTTCAGCAGCACATAGTCCACCGCCCAGGTGTCGATGGAAAGGCTCTCAATGACCGGGTACTTTGCAAAGGCCTCCCGGATGCCCTGCTTCACGTGGACGAACAGGCTGTCGATGTCCCATTCCAGATGACCGTCCACCCACCGGACGCTGTTGGGAAAACGGTACACTTCCTCAGTGCGGAGAACGCCGTTCTCCATCCATCCCACAATGTGCCGCCCGCTGGACGCACCAATGTCGATGGCAAGATAATTTTTTTGCATAATGCGCCTCCTGTGTGGCTTTGACTGCTACCAGTATAGCGGTATGATGCGGGCAATTCCATCCGCAAAGGTGACGCATTCTTTGTGAAAAGTCTACTCTTGCACGGCAAAGACCGGTGCGCTATACTGAACACAGAAAGTGAGGAACCGGAAAATGTTGACTTATAACATGGATGTGACCCCGGAGAGTGTATGGAAACGCACTACCCCCAGCGAAGCAGAGCTGGCACAGCCCTACTACTGCACCGAGGCGGGAGTGTTTTACGCCCAGCAGCATTTTTCCACCGCCCGGACAGATAAGGAAAGTTACATCCTGTTTTATACCCTCCGGGGTGCAGGGCTGATTGAGCAGGGGGAAAGCCATGTGGTGCTCAGCACCGGGCAGGCGCTGCTGCTGAACTGCCGCACCCCGCAGAGCTACTGCACCGCTCCGGGGCAAAGTTGCTGGCATCATTATTGGGTGCATCTGGACGGCGCAGGGGTCGCCGCCATGGAGCCGCTGCTGCTGCCGGGCAAAAAACTGACCCCGGTGCAGCTCACTGGGGTCAAGATGCAGGAGTTTTTTGAAACGCTTTTAGGGCAGATGGAGCGCAGCACCGTGGACAGCATGGTGACTACCGGGCTGGCGCTCCACGAAATGCTTGCCTTATGTGCACAGAGCATTCTTGCGGAAGCTGAAACCACCAGCGCACGGCAGGTGATTTTGCAGGCGGCGGAGACCCTGCGAAAAAATTACCAGCAGGAACTTTGCCTTGCCGACCTGCTGGCAGAGGCGCACATGAGCAAAAGCTATTTTCTGCGGCTGTTTCGGCGGTATATGGGCACGACACCGTATAATTATCTGGTTAACTTCCGCATTACACAGGCAAAGGAACTGCTTGTTCTTACCGACCACAGTGTCAGCGAGATCGCCCAGGAAGTAGGCTTTGGTGATGCCAGCAACTTTTCCACCCAGTTTGCAAAAGCCACCGGGCAAAGCCCACTGCAATACCGCAAAAGTGCGCTGAAGCCGCTGGAGGGGGCACGGTGAGCGGAGGAATTGTGTCAAAATGACACAATTCCTCCGGGTGCTTTCATAGAACCATGGAATGTGAATGTTTTGCCTTTAAAGAGCGTTCGTTTTTTTGATGAATCTTATGAGAAACGTAAAAAATGCTTGCAATCATCTGTAAAATGTGGTATATCCATTATACGAAACATTGCTTGAGATGAACGTTCCAACGTTCAATGATGTATAAATGGGAGGTGCCTGCCATGACTGCTGTGATCTATGCTCGTTATTCAACTGACAGCCAGCGCGAGGAATCCATTGAAGGTCAGATCCGGGAATGCACCGCCTATGCGGAAAAGAATGGCTTCACGGTGGCAAAGCATTACATTGACCGTGCCGTCTCCGCAAAAACGGACAACCGCCCGCAGTTCCAGCAGATGATTAGAGACAGCGAACGCGGCATCTTTGATGTCATCATTGTCTGGAAGCTGGATCGTTTTGCCCGGAACCGCTACGACAGTGCCCGGTACAAGACCCAACTGAAGCGGAACGGCGTGAAACTGGTATCGGCAACGGAAGTCATTTCGGCTGGTCCGGAGGGCATCATTCTGGAATCGGTGCTGGAAGGCTACGCCGAATACTACTCGGCTGACCTGTCTGAAAAGGTCGTGCGCGGCATGACCGAGAACGCTCTCAAGGGCATT